>ERZ791922.410-NODE-410-length-28371-cov-3.445755_pt1 | contig 28371 bp, 26 predicted proteins | sample MGYA00510134_ERZ791922 | MGnify/ENA primary metagenome ERZ791922 (study PRJEB30046, sample SAMN00792101) | human gut metagenome | study: EMG produced TPA metagenomics assembly of the A metagenome-wide association study of gut microbiota in type 2...
AAATGTAATAATAAATGCTATTAATAAAAATTTATCTATCTTTCTTTTATTCATTAATTTGCTCCTTATGTTTTGCATAATATTTACATTTTATTATAAAAGATAGGTAAATTCAACCATATTTTGACGAGTTATTAAATGATACAAACTCCATTTTTTAGTGAAAATACCATTTTTTCACTCTTATATTCTCTTCAATAATTGTTATAGTAATCTTCTCTCCACCTATCTCTAAAACTTTATTACGAGCAAATTCTAACATCCCCTTACCAATACCTTTGTGTCGATATTCTGGAAGAACGCTTAGCTTTCTGAGTTCATACGTGCTGTCATTTACTTTATTAAGCTGCATAAACGCAACCAAGGTATTTCCCTCATAAAAGCCATACATTAGTTCACCTTTTTGATAATCATCATTCAACCTTGATAATGGCATAAATGCTCCATTGGTCGCACAGTTTTCTGGTGTTAAACCAAATTCTTCTGCAACAGTGATAAAACTCTTGTGTATTACGTCTAAACAATCCCCTAAATCATGTACCTTTATTAATCGAAGCATAATCCACCTCATTACAATTTAATTGAATTCGTTGATTTAGTAAAGCACTATTCTAAATGATTTACCATAAAGTTACTATATGAAGAATCCTATCTTTCTGAATTAGGCACTATAACAATTTATAGTTGATATTTATTCTTAATTAAGCAGAGCAATTATGCTCTGCTCAATTAAGATATCTTTACCTCGTTTTGATGAAAGTAATAGAAGATTATAAATATTAATGACAGTCTACTGAAAACTCCCTTGAGAAACATATGCCATTCATCTTATCATTTTGGAGCTTCTATTTGTTTTTGTTTTCTGCCACTCTGAATTTCACTATATCCGTAATAAGTTCCTTTGGTAATGGTTTACTTAGAGGAAATTGAATCGCTCCCTTGGAATTTTTATATTCACCAAGCTTATCTTTAAAAGATTCGACGCCACTAGGACCAGGATAAAATCCAATATGAGTTTTATGCATAGCAAAATGCACTAAGTTTCCGTTCAAATAAAAGGTAGGCATCTGCCAGCTTATCTTCTCTGTAGCTTCTGGTGCTGCCTCTCTAATAATATTTCTTATTTCTTGTAATTTAAGCTGTAACTCCTCTGAATACTTTAGAATATATTGATCAATTTCATTCATCTACTTCTCGCTCCAATCATAATTCATTTCTATACCAACTATTTTAACATAAATGTACTATTTTTACCTATAATAATTTCTGTAAAGAAATGAATTCAGTTAACAGTTTAATAAATAGACTATTTAAATTCCTCTTTTCTTCATTACTTAACTTACCTCTTTTTTCTCCATATTGTAGAGGAGGAATAAGGACGTAAACCAATACTATAATAGAACTGTTGAGAGGAACCAACCAGCGCAATCTTTGCACCCTTTTCTCCAACCCGTCGAATTCCTTCGAGTACCGCAGCCTTGCCTAACCCCATCCTACGATATTCCGGATCGGTTGCTACAGGTTCGATTACGGCATATCTTGCTTCTTTATCAAACCACATACCACAATAGGAAACAAAGTTACCATTTGGTGCTACCACTGCTACCTTCAGATCCAGTTCCACATTAGGTCGTAACATCTCTTCTTTTCCTTGTTGTTCCATTTCTTTCGTGAACTTAAATTCACCTTCCCCATCTCTCTCATGATTAAAACCTTTCCATAAAACACTTCCATATTGTTTTATGTCAAAAGTCTCCTGCATGGTGGTAATATGAAAACCTTCCGGAAGCTGATAGTCTGTAGGAGTTTGATCAAGGTAGAATATTGAATCGAGTTCTCTGTTTTCTGTTGCCACATAATTAAATTTCGATGCAATTTCTTGAAATACTATATCCTTATCTTGAATAACAATTTCAAAGCTTCCTTGCTTTGAAAGCTTCCCCTCAGAGTATAATAACATCTCTTTCTTTAAATAAGCATAATCTGGTAATGTTAAGCAGAAGCCCTTACCTAAGGAACAATCAAAGGTTGCTACTCCTACAATTTCGTTATTTTCCATCCATATTCCTATGTTAGCAAGCGCAGATTTATCAAGATAACCATGGGTAGCCATCCAATCCCATCTTACATAGGTATACTCGCAATATCCCAGTTTTATTAAAAAATCTCTCACCAAATAATAGTCTTTTGTAATACCAGCTTGATTCGTATAATTTCGAAAATTAATAGCCATAATGATCCTCCCTAAAATAATATAAAATCCCCTTTAAAATTTACCAAGTCTTAAAATTTCTAGTTAATTTCATTATAGTTCCTCTTCAAGCATTTGAGTATTCCGACCTTTTCTATAATCATTCTCCACCAAAGCTTACTGTAATCTAATTAAGTATGAGAAGCTAATTACTTTTTTATGGGGGCTACCAACTTAAAAATCTTGAATTTTGGATATTCACAATTCTATATTTCTCTTTCTTAAGAGAAATTCTAATTCTACATTTTATTGTAATTGGTTTTATAATTCGGTACTTTATAGTAAAAAAAACGAAAGCAACTTGGTGGTCATAAAATTGCTCCTTTTCGATAAATATCAAAGGAACTTCACTATCAAAGACCATCTAGGTTGTTCTCGTTTTCTATAGGAAAACTGTTATAATAAGCCACTTATTGCAATCTATAAACTATTTTTCTTACTGTCTCATATGCCAACCCAAACTCTTCTGCTAATTGTTCGATGGTATCTCCAATCAGAAACTTTTGTTTTATCATCTTGTTTCTATTCTGAAAGAATTGTCTTGTACCATTCTTATCTCCCCACTTAATCTCTTTCTTTACACTGGGTATATACAAGACTTCACCATTCACATATCTTTGAATTTCATTTAAGAGACGATCTGGTAATACTTCTGCTGCATTTATGTATTTCAAAATATCCGCTCCTTATCAATAGATTTAGAGAGCAATCTAAGACTCCCTTTTTTATTCATAAAGTGCAGAGCTTCGCAGATATTTCTTTTTATCCCATACAGAAAAGACTTATCGCTTACTCTGCATGGGATAAAACTTGGTCGAGACTATTTCTCAATCGAATCCTTGTACTCATAATGATATCACCTCCTTAAAAAATATCATAATCTTATCTAAATACTACAACACAAGAGAAAACTCGTCAACACAACAATAGTTTATTAGAATCATTATCTTCGCAATCCGTAGGTCGGCATGTGTATCCCACTATTTTATTGCTATAATGAAGAATCGGGATTAAAATAGGGATACAAGAATAGATAGAAAATTCCAAAGTTAATCGTATTTCGTTAAGTATATCCTTAGCAAGAGATTGCTAAGAGCTTACAGACTGGAGCTAAAATGAAAGAAAAGGATAGAGAAATTATAATTTCTGGGTATGGGCCAGATGAAACAAACGGTACATCCATTGGTCTATTTACATTATCAGACAGATTAAAGTTTGAGGAGTTACTGTGGAATGACAGTATAGATTCGCCCTCTTTTTTATGTACCTATCACGATATGTGTTTTGGAATTAGAGAAGCAAGCAAGGACGCATCTATCGTATGTTATGAGAAAACAGATACAGGCTATGTATTAAGAGATGAAATAATGTTAGAGGGAGGTGGCTTATGCCACATTACATATCAGCCTAAGTCCCAAGTATTATACTGTTCCTTTTATACGACAGGACACGTTGCAGCAGTGAAAGTGAAAGACTATCATTTCAGTAATATAGTTAGTTTTATAAAATTGAAGCCAGAAGAGGAGAAAGACATCACAAGGGCACATTGCTGTGTGCTAGAGCCGTCAGGAACCAGTGTATTCGTAAGTAATATTGCACTGGATAGAATTTATATTTTTGAGTCTTTAGACGGTACTCTGATACCCAATCCTTACTGCGAATTTATACAACTTCCAAAAGGGATTGGACCAAGGCACTTGAAATTTCATCCTCTTCTAAATTTTTTATATCTAATTACAGAGTATTCCAATGAGATTTATGTATTTTTATATGAAAAGGCTGAAAATTCCCCCAAACTAACAGTTATCCAGAATATAAGTACGCTGGAGGAAAATTATCCAAAAGAAAGTTATGGTTCTTCCTTAGATATTTCTAAAGATGGAAGATTTTTATACGCCGCCAATAGAGGAGCCAATACCATCACAGTATACGAAGTCGGCGCGAGTGGACTACTTACTAAAATCCAAGAGGTGCCCTGTGGTGGTAATTGGCCGAGGCATATTGCTTTGACAAACGACGATTCTGGCTTGATGGTTTGTAATCAATATTCAAATGAAGTGGTGATATTTCGCTTAGACGATAAAAAAGGAATCTTACTTGACATTACAGATAGAAAATTTTTCTACAAACCATCTTATATTGAAGAAATAAAAGGATAGTAGATTTACCCTTTAATTGCTCCTTGTGTCAGTCCATCTACAATTTGATTACTAAAACAACAATAGATTAGAATGGACGGTGCTATTGCAATAACAATCGCTGCAAACATCTGAACATAATTGGTAGCATATGGCCCAACGAAATAGGTTAAAGTTACTGGCAGAGTCTTTTTCTGAACGTCTGATATAAATACCATAGCCATTAAGAGTTCATTCCAGTTGTTCACAAAAGTCATTAATCCAGTTACAAATAGTCCGGTTTTTGCTAGTGGCAATGCAATATGAAAGAAACAACGATAGATTGAACAGCCGTCTATACAAGCTGCTTCAAACAATTCAGATGACAATCCTCTAAAAAAGTTAGTCATGATAAATATTGTTATCGGTAAAGAAAACGTAATATACGGTAAAATTAAGCCCAATAATTGATTCGTTAAATTCAGCTTTGAAAACTGAATAAATAACGGTATTAAAACACAATGAACTGGTATCATCATGCCAGTAAGAAAATATGCCATCGCCGGTTTTGATAGTTTCCATCTCATTCTAGCAATCGCAAAGGAAGCCATAGAACCAATTAACATACTTGCAAGCAATGTTATCACACATACTATAATCGAATTTAACGTAGCTACGCCTAATTTCCCACTATTCCATGCAACATAATAGTTGTTCCATTGAAATACTTTGGGTAATTGAAACGGATTGATAAAAACCTCTGCATTAGTTTTGAGAGATACCGAAATCATCCATAAAAATGGTAGAACATACAAAAGTGCATAGACGGATAGAAATAGATAAATGATGATATTACTAAATTTTAACCGTTTCATCATGCACCTCCTACATCTCATAATTCTTTACTTTTATACTACGGTTAATTACAACTGTTATAAGAAAACACATCAATAAAAGAACTACTCCAATCGCATTGGCATAACCATATTTAAAATATTGAAATCCCTCATTATATAAGTGAGTTGCTAAGACGTCTGTTCGATGATTTGGCCCACCTTGCGTCATATTATAAACTAAATCAAAAAACTTTAGCGAACCAATACAGTTAAGAGAAAGAGTTGTTGCTATCATTGGTTTAATTAAAGGTAAGGTAATCGTAAAGAAACTTTTAAATTTGCTAGCACCATCTATGTAAGAAGCTTCATAGAGTGATTTCGATACTCCAGAAATCTGAGCCATGTAAAGCATCATTGTAGTACCTGTATACTGCCATAAGGCAACAAAAGCAATCACCCACATTGGTAAAACAATAAATCCTTTTGTGTCCATAAGCCAAAGCGGTCCTTCTACGCCCAAAAAAGCAAGAATTTGATTTATCCCCATCTTCGGATTAAAAAGAAAAGACCATAACAACCCAAGTGCAGCGGACGACAGTACTGCTGGTAGATAGTAAATATTCTTAAACAGATTTCTACCTCTCTTAATATTGGTTAAGATTCCAGCAAGGATAAGTCCTAATATCTGCTGCGTTATTGCAGAAAAAAGCATAAAAAATAGAGAATTTTTTAGAGCTGTCCTCATAATTTTATCCTTGATAAAAAGCCGTTTAAAATTATCAAAAGCAACAAACTTAGGAGAGGTTAGCGCATTCCAATCACAAAGAGAATAATAGAAAGTTTGACATATTGGGATCAATAGGATTGCTGTAAACAAAAGTAATGCAGGTGATATAAATAAGATGATAGCCAATTTATTTCGAAAGATTTTATCCAAACAATTACCCCCTAATCTGATAAAAAGACTGCCTTAAATTTTTACCAAGTTGGGCTGTCGCAACTGCGGCAGCCCAGTCTTACTATTATCTTACTTTTTCCATACATGCTCTTGATAGAACTCCTGAACATTTTGGAATGCTTCCTTAACCGAAATACTTCCAAGGAATAGGTCAACCATAGAATTATCAAAGGTATCCCCTGCCTCTACGGAAGCTAATGATTCATTATAAAAGCCAAGGGTACCGGTAGATTTTGTTAAGATATCCATAACATAACTAAGTTGTGCCGGTGCTTTTTCTTTGTCATAGTCGACCTTAATAATTGGAATTTTCCCTCCAACTTCGGCAGTATACTTCTGTGCCGTTTCATCTGTAAAGCATTTCATCAGTGCGATACAAGCGTCTTCATATTTTGTTTTTGAGCTCATAACCAGATTATCCGTTTTAACAATCATACGATTAGGATCAGCCCCACCTTCGATTGCTGGGAAAGAAAACACTCCACACTTTGGCTCCATCTCTGGATTATTACCATTAATCTGACCAATTGCCCAAGATCCCTGAACTAACATAGCAGCTTCGCCATTATAAAAACTTGCGGTTGCCTGATCGTTCGAATCTCCTGCTGCTGTTTTTTGAAAATACTTTGATAACTCTACTAACTTTTCACCAGCATTAAGAAAAGACTCACTCGTCCAATCTACAGTTCCCGCATTTACTCCAATTAAGTTATCTGGACCACCCGCTCTATCACAAAGGTAGCCTGCAATCATTGATAAGCACCATGCGGTCCCAGCGGAACAAGAAATTGGTGTGTATCCAGCGTCTTGAATCTTTTCGCAAGTAGCAATCCACTCCGTAAATGTTGTCGGAATCGTAGCCCCTGCTTTTTCAAATATTTCAGTATTATAAAAAACCAAAGCTGCTGCAAAGTTTGTTGGAACTGCATAAATTTTTCCATCGTATGTCATTCTCTCGAAGATGCCTTCTGTAAAGGAATCGTACCATTTCGATTCCTTTTTCTTTAAAATGTCGGTTAGATCTTTCGCTGTCCCGCTTTCCACATACTGAGTTAGATTTGGCCCCGGATTACAAATAAATACATCTGGACAATTATTAGCAGCAACTAATGCATTTAATTTTGTATCATATTCTTCTAGATTTGTAGTAATCGGTGTACAGTGATATCTTCCAGCATATTGCTCATTAAAACGTTCAATTACTTCTGCGTATCCTTTTGACATTAAGTCTTCAGTGGCTGTTAAATCATCCCAAAACATCCACTTAATTTCAACTACACCATCTGTATTGTCTGTGGAAGTATCGGAAGATTTTTTTCCACATCCTGTTAGTAAACTAAATGACATTACTGCAATAAGAACTAGTGCTGTTATTTTCCTCTTAATCATAGATATCCTACCTCCTAGAATCATCTCTTTTTGGAAATATTGTATAATTATTGCTATGTTATGTATGTCTTTTTGTGATTTTACTATAACAAATTGAGTTGTTTCTTTCATCCGAAAAATTGCTTTTTAACTACGAAATCTTGCTATCATTTAGTTTTAATCTTATATCGATTCTTTTTCTCTTCTTCTGCGATTGTAATATATCTAAAACTTGTTATAATCTAATTTGTAAATATATGGTTGTATTAGCAATACTCAATTCTAAAAGAGAGGATAGGTAAGTTCATGATAGAAACATTACATGGAATGAAAGAGACCGTAAACTTTAAAACTAATACAAAATTACGCCTCTATGTAAATGACGAATGCGAAAATTACCCGAATCATTGGCATATACCACTTGAAATCATTATGCCAACAAAAGGTGATTACCGTGTAGCCTGTTCAAAAACAGAATTTTGTCTAAGAGAAGGTGACATTCTTATCATAAATCCAGGAGTAGTACACAGCATGGAAGCACCACCAATTGGGGAGCGCCTTATCTTTCAAGCAGATGTTACACTGCTTTATGGGATGAGGGAATTAGAAACTACTTTATCTTTCATTGCTCCAGCCCTTTTTATAACAGCCGAGGAGTCCCCATCTGCGCATGTTAGAATACATCAATTATTACTTTCCATCAAAGAAGAATATTTTGATGAAGTGACTCTTAGTGAGGCATTCATCTATTCCAAATTACTCGAAATATTTGTTATTATAGGACGAAATTATTCTCCAAATGCCCACTGCTTCCATCATAAAAATTCAAAACAACGTGAATATACAGAACGATTTTTATTTATTTGTAATTACATAAATGAGCATTGTGGTGAAGACTTAACTCTTGATGAGATCTCAAATCTTTCTGGCTTTAGCAAATACCACTTCAGCCGATTATTTAAGCAATTTACCAATGTATCCTTTTATCGCTATCTTAATAATAAGAGAATCGCATATGCAGAAAACCTTTTGATGAATGATGATTTTACTATTACAGAAATTGCTTTACAATGTGGTTTTAGCAGCCTTTCTTCATTTATTCGGATGTTTAAGATTGTTAAGAACTGTACTCCTACAGAGTTTAAGATGATGTTTACAACATAGATAAACCAACATTACTAATTATAAATCATGACCACCCGTATCATAGCGAAGTTGTAAAAAAAAGTAGACTTGGGAAATAACTACCTTAGCTATTCGTATTATTTAAAAGGATGTGATATTATGGGTATTTCTAAGAGAACCAAAAAAAGAAGTTTGTCTTTTGAAGACAAACTAAGAATTGTACAAAGGTAATTTAATGAAAATTTATGTATTAGAAGTTGGCAAATGAAGAGAACATGGACAGTCTCATAGGTAATTGCGAAACAAAGTAGTTATTGAAATACGTTTCTTACAATAATGTAGTTTCGCAATTACCTATTTTCCCTTAAGAAATAGTAAATTCCCCACGAACCATAACCTTCTTAATTTCAATCTCATCATTAAAGACAATTAAGTCCGCATCTTTCCCTATACAGATAGAACCCTTTTTATCGTCTATCTTCAATAGTTTTGCTGGTGTCAAGCTCGCCATTTTTACTACTTCATGAAGTGGCGCATTAGTAAGATTATGCATCGTTCGTACCAATCGATCTGTTGTTGCCACACTTCCGGCGAACGCTGTTCTATCCGGCAGTTTTGCAACACCGTCTTCTACGATGCATCGTTGGCCAGAACTTAAATTACCTAACAGATACTCCCCATCTGGCATACCGGCAGCTCTCATACTATCGGTAACAAGGCAGATTCTATCCGCACCTTTTACCTTAACAATTAGTTTTAGTAACTCCTCTGGAAGATGACAACCATCTGCAATTACTTCAACAAATAGATCATCAATTAGATAACCAGCCTCGATTGCTCCAGCGACTCTAAAAGCATTCTTTCGATGCACTCCAGTCATACAGGAGTAAAAATGAGTAAGTGCAGTAACGCCATTTTCATAAGCTTTCATCACTTCTTTGCAGGTTGCGTCCGAATGGGCAAGCGAACTAATAATTTTATGCTTTCTTAGTTCACCTAAAAATTCATCAGAACCTGGTAACTCAATTGCAAAGGACCATCTTAGAATACGATTTGAAACCAACAGGGCTTCCCCATATTCACTTGGATCTGGATTTCTTAAATATTTGGGATCTTGTGCACCTTTTTGAGATTCTGCAAAATAAGGTCCCTCCAAATGAAGTCCAAGAATGTTTGGCATTCCCTCTTTTTCTAACTCAATGGTATCAAAAAACTCTAAAAATTCTTTTAGTGACTCTCTAGTGCTAGTTAGTGTTGTTGGTACAATCGAAGTTGTTCCATGCTTCATATGGGTATAGCATGCATGATACATACTCTCTGCTGTTTGATCCATAAAATCAGCTCCACCTGCACCATGGGTATGAATATCGATAAAACCTGGGGATAGATATTGATTTTGTAAATCGATTACAATGTCTGCATCTTCCATACATTGTTCATCCAGATAAATATGTTTAATCAATCGATTCTCAATCATTACATCCCCATGAGAGATTCCTGTAGGGGTAATGACTCGACCATTCTGAAATAAAATAGTACCCACTGTTACCTTCACCTCCCAACTTCATTACAGGCAACGAACTTTTCCTCTGAATCGATCCAAAAACTGATTGTTCCATTCATCACCATTTGGACAGTTTCCACTTCTCCAGACCGGAGGATTTATCCCTTCGTTTACAAGCATATTGATTGCCTCTACCACTACACTGTTTAATACATAAGCATTCGCATAGGTACTTAATGCTCCAATTTTTTGTTCAAAGCCCTCTAACTCTATGGTTACATCACCGAGTCGTACTTTACAATCAATGGAGCAATCTACAATATCATGGAGATTTTTCTTAGATGGATGACGTGCGGGATGTTCCTTTGGGCATTCTAGTGCATGCTTATGGGAACTTACGCCAATCACCTTTGCACCATGTTGTTTGGCTGTTAGTGCTGCATCAATCGTTGCAGAATTAATACCATAGGCATTGCACACAAGCAACAAATCATCTTCTCCAATTCCATAATCCTCTATAATAATTTTCCCATATCCCGGAAGTCTCTCAACTTGCATGGATTTCAAGGCACCATTACTTAACATCGTTTCCTGATTTAAAATAGCACTAACATGCATTAAGCCACCCGCGCGAAAGAATACTTCCATTGCAGCCAGATTCGAATGACCGCCCGGTCCAAAAACATACACCAGTTTATCTTCTTTCACCTGATCTGCAATCATACGTGCTGCTTTTAATATATTTTGCTTCTCTGTGCTTCGAATTTCATCAATAATTCCTATTACCTCTTTGTAATACAAATCCATAACAGAACCTTCTACCATAGTCATCACCTCTATAATCTTTCCATTAACTGATGTATTATTGTCTCTATTTCTTCTTGATAAGTTCCTGCTAATGCAAAATATAAGGCAGAACCAGCCGGTTCATAGCCACCTTCCTTGATTTGTTCTGCAGTACATAGATAACCAATCATCCCATTCGTATAACAAGTACATATTGCAGATGCATCAATCATTCTTGCATACTTTGCATAGTACTGTGAAACCTCTGCATTCCATGTGAATATTGTCAATTGAGAACCAAACTTAAGTTTTGATATCTCTATTACTTCATATGGTCTTAAATCTTTTTCCGTAACTTTTATTAACCACTGTCTAGCTGCCTCCTCAGTCTTTGCCCTTTCTTGCAGCTCTTTTAAAAGAAATTCTTGGGTAAGCGGTAGTTTATACTCTTCTCTGGTAATTTTGATTTCCTCATCTACTCTAATTCCATCCGATGCAATCGTACGGATACACTTTTCAAAAAACTCCTGAGCAAATATTTTCACATGTTCAAAATCACATGCTACAAATCGATTTCCTATAACACAGTTTGGCCTTAAATCGGCGGTGCACCCCTGTAAAAACAATGAAACAGAACCATCATAGGTTTCATCTAACATACGAAGTGCTATTCCTGGATAATCGGGATGCACTTGATTACCACTTGACAGATTTGCATGACACGGATAGTGAATTAGAAAGCCTTTTACCTTGTTGTCTAATCTACGATAGGAAATCACGGTTAGATGCTTATCTGCTTCTATCTGATAATTTGGTTGCATTACAATCTGTCCCTTATCATCCTTCACACGCCGGAATACATTACAATCACAACTGCCATCATGTCTAGTCATATACACTTCTTCACAGTTACGTTTTGCTTCCATAATTGCTTCTATTACCTGTAATTTTAGCCAATCAACATAGTCTCTATCGATGGTTTCTAATTGAGAGACAAAGGAGGTCCCTGTCCCGGGACCAGAGTGATTGTGAGAGGCTACGAAATATATAGATTCTAGCGGAAGTTTTACTGCATCAGCGGCTTCCTTCCTTACGATGGATACAAATTCACTATTCCACCATAACAAATCCCCATAAACTAACACAACGGTATTATCGTACGATTCTTGATAGTGAACACGGAGATAGATATCTTCTAATACACCATCAAAAACATCGGTTCTTGTCGCATAACCACATAAGCGTACAGGTCTTTGGGGAGTAATGATTCGTTTCGCTATACCAAGTTTCATAATAACTCCAATCTGTGTGCTTTAGTACACAATCTATATATACCAATATCTATTCTGATGCTTTCACGTATTTCAATAGCAATAGCTACCTTAAGTCAGTAGATAATGCTTGTTAACTATCTTTTTTCACACTCCTTATGGTGCCGCTTAGCGGCACCATAAGTGATACAGTGTGGAACATTTTTAAACCTGAAACTATAGAACTTCTTATGCTTCGAATTTTGGTACTACAGTAATTCACTCTTTTCATTACTTCTCATATAATTCAATGATTTTAATAAAGTTTCTCATTATATGAAATGGGTCTTTTACTGGTAAAGCAACTACCTTGTTAATCGGTCTACCATCTCTTTCGCATATCTGTAACCACTCACCAATCTCATGATTTGGAAATACTCTAAATACATACTCCTTACACATCTCATATGTATTCTTCAGATCTTCTTCTCCAGTAATTTCATACAATAATAAAAATAGGTATAAGATTTCCGAATGTGGCCACCAAAGTTTCATATCCCATGTATCTAGAATTAATTTTTCATAAGAGCATGGAGTCTCTTGAATTAATTTTCCTTTTGGCATCCCACCATCAAGATCAACAAACCGCAATAACCCTCCATATTCTTTATCCCATCCTAGCTCAAATGTAACTCTTGCAATCTGTAAGATTCGTGGAAGATATTCCTGTAGATGGTTAGTATCTTGTAGGATTTCAATCAAAAACCATAAATCTTCTAAGGTATGACCTGGATTCACGTGTCGATCCAACAATCGATATTCTCTGTTCTCCAATGTTGATTTATGTTCCCTAATTAAGCCCTTTTCATCATATAGTTCATTTAGAATATAGAGTGCTTTACTTAATGCATACTCTCTTTCCACTTCGTAGGAAAATCCCAATTCTTTTTTCATATGATAGTATTCATAAACAGTATTCACAAGAATCATCGGAATGCCATGAATACTGTATCCCTCTGGGATCGGATAAGGCTCTGTCTTAAACTGATTGCTTTCTATTCTAGTAACAATACTATGATAGAGGTTTTTCACCCCTTGGATATCATGATTACCAGTAACTTTATGATATTGTGACATGCCAATCAGAGCAAAACAATCTGCATAAATACTGGCATCATAGAGGCCTGTACTGGCATCCGTAAGCATTTTCCCATCTCTTGTTAACAGATAACAGCACTTATTATTATAAATGGAGTATTCCGTAATAAATTGATATGTACTATCCATCCAACACTTAATGTCATCTGCCTCTAAATTCGTGATGATACCATCTTGTATCAGTTTAAATATACGTCCGAGAACCCAAAGCCATCTTCCTTGAGACCAGGTAAACTTATGGTCGCTTATCATTTCGTCACCATAGTTATTGATGCAATTTAAGATTCCACCATATGTTTTATCTTCAAACTTTGACCAGTAAGGAAGAAAATTCTCCGTAATCTCTGATAAATAAAACTTCGTTATATCATCTCTCATCATAGAACACCCTTCCTGATTCACTTACTCATTCTTATCGGAAAGAGCAGTCATTAATTGTTCAATTTCTGGTTTCACTTGCTTCTTAGCAACATATTGATTGTAAAGACCAATACCATAGTAAACAACAAAGGACGTAGCTAACGGTGCAATTAATGCAATATCAGCTTCAAAGGAAAGTCCCATCTTCGTTGCCACAAAGACACCAAGTCCTGCTATCATAGAAGCAATTGCTGATTTAGAATCACAGTATTTAAATCTTGGGAATAATCCTAACAATAATGGAATTGCTGTTGGACCAAGTAATGCTGCAAACCAAGTCAGAATTAATCCAGTAACACCTCCAAAGTAATCACTAAACAAAGCTAGGATCACTGTAAATCCAGTAAATGCTATTGTGGTAATTCTTGCATACCAGAGTGACTTCTTTTCTGAAGCTTTTAGTATCTCTGGCTTAAAAATTGGTAGGATATCTCTTGTTAATACAGCAGATATCGTATTCGCATCTGAGTTGCACATGGTCATTGTATTAGCAAACATTGATGCTAGTACAAGTCCTACCATACCGATTGGAAGAAATGTATTCGTAAGTGTTGCATATAACGTAGCTTCTGCTGCCTTCTGTGTTAATCCTGGGAATAGCAATGGGCCACAGAACATTGGGAAGAATAAAATAAATGGCCATACTAAATATAATCCCGCAGAGAATAACGCTGCTTTCTTTGCTTCTTTTCCATTCGGAGTAGAGATGAATCTTGCTGCAAGATTCCAAGTACCACCACTATAACTAAAGAATATTACGAAAAAGTAAAGAAGTGTCCAGCTAAGTGATCCTTGACCTCTTCCAGCATTAAAGACTGCTGTACCAGCGGTTGGCAATTCAGTGAATATGCTAAAGAAACTTAATCCATAATCCGCTAAATGGATAATTACTCCGATAAATAATGCTAAACCAGCAGCTATCTGAACAATAAACTGTACAAAGTCTGTCCAAAGATCCGCTAAAATACCACCGATTGCAATATAAATTAAGGATACGATACCAGAAACAACAACTCCTACCCAGATTGGAATTCCAGTGAAGCCATAAAGTAATAGTCCCATCGAGGTCCATTTTGCTGCTACGTCTAAAAGTTTTGTAACAATACCAGAAATCGCTACCAATAATTGAGCCGATTGGCTATATCTCATCTTTAAATATTCTGTTGGTGATTGAATACCTAAAGCTCTCCTCAATCTAGGCCAGCGTGGTATGATAGTAATTGCACCTATTGCGGTTGCAATTGCAATATTAACAGCCCACCAAAAATAAATTGACATACCCTGTGTATAAGCAATCCCTGCATAACCAACAAAGACAACTCCTGAATATCCAGAAACATGATGAGAAATACCTGATAGCCACCAAGGAATTTTTCCACCACCAATAAAGAAATCTTCTGAGCTATTAATCTTCTTACCGGAGCGAATTCCAATCCATAATATCATTACGAAAAACAATACTACAACAAGCCAATCAAGCCAATGCATAACCATTGTATCCATAATTTTCCCCCTTTGTTATGAAATATTTTTTAATCTTTCTTGTGCATAATGTTGATTAAACTTCCTGCTGTTCTCACTTTCATCCACTGATTGCAGTTCATTCATAACCTCTACGTAATGAACCACGTCGTTTGATGAAAAATATTCTAATAAATAACGATCCAACTTCATATCCTGTTTGGAAACAAAGCGATTCCATGTATATAAAATCAAACCAAATATAACAACAGTGATAATAGGTAATATAAAATTAATATAAAAACCACTAAAGTATGTATTTAAGTTGATACGAAATGCAAACACTGATAGGATTAGGGATATCAATATTTCGATGGGTATTACAAGTCGTAATATTACTTTTAAACCACTGGCTGTGGAGAATTTTTTAAGTTCTCTAACAACTGCGCATTTCGTAAATTCCTTCCCATACTCTCTTAATAGCTTAGGATTAACAACTACGATAAATTTACCTGTTTGACGTATCGGTGAGATAATTTCTACCGAACGGCTTAGAAAAGCATATTTATCCATTATATCTGAAGTAAATAGCATGGTACTTCCGTTTAAGTCAATTGGAAGATCCAGAGATAATGGATTCAACTTACCATAGCTTGTTATCGAATAAGGCATTACCATAAATTTTTTAATTAATCCACTAATAATTGCAATCCCTAATATACCGATGATACAGGATAACCAAATCTTATTCGATGCCAGTTTCATCCCTAACAAAAAATTTATTGCTGTGAGAGGGATTATTCCAATGATGTAATAGATATTCAAGCTTTTTAGTTTCATCCGTTCCTCCTTTACATTACTATCTACTTTTTGCATTATCTTTATAACTTCGATGCATCACTTATTATAATTTCGATGCAATTATTTTATAACTTCGATGCACTATCCTTATCTACGAATAAATATGTGTTTTCATGCGTCCTTAATATGCTTGCAGGACAAGATTCACTGATTGGTCCTAGGAAAGTATCTTTGATGGCTTGTGCTTTCAAGATTCCAGGCACGATACAAAAGATATGCCTTGCTTGTATCAATTTTGGTATCGTCACTGTGAATGCACACTTAGGAACCTCCTCTAAACTTTCAAAGCACTTATCATGTACTTGCTGCCTTCTGCAATTTTCTTCAAGTTCTACAATCTTGATATTTTTAAGATCTCTAAAATCTGCAACCGGTGGGTCATTAAATGCAATATGACCATTTTCACCAATTCCCATGAAGACAATATCCAAAGGATGTTCTTTCATGATTGTCTCTAATCTCTCGCATTCTTCTTCCGGTTCCTTCTCTCCATGAATTAAAAATATCTGGTTGAAGGGAACCTTATCAAAGATTGCATTTTTTAAGAATGCTCGAAAGGAACGAGAGTCCCCTTCTTCTAACCCCATATATTCATCCATATGGAAAGCATTGATTCGTTGCCACGGAATACTTTTATCCTTTACTAAAGCTGCTAAAAATTCATTCTGGGATGGAGCTGCTGCAAACATACAATTGATGACATCTTTCTTTGCTAACAATTTTTTTATACACTCTGAAGCTTCTCTTGCAGCCGCTTCTCCCATCTCTTCCCTGGTATCATAAATATTTATGACAACCTTATCATATTGCTTTTGTTTTTGAATCATGATTACCTCCATGAATATAAGGTTAAAATATCTTTACATTCAACCTTATCTCCTAACCTTCTTATGAATCTTTCGTACGGAGTCTCTTTCTACTAAAGATGGTTGCATCAGAATTTGTACGATATCATGGCTAATGTCTTGAATTCGATTAATTAACACTTTCGCTGCTAAACTACCAGTTTCCGTTGCTGGTTGATGAATTGTTGTCAATGCTGGTGTTACCATCTCACTAATTGCAATATCATCAAATCCAATCACTGATAAATCAAGTGGAATTTGTATATTTTCCTGTTTTAGATTATTAATCAAACCAATCGCAATCATATCATTAACCGTTACAACTGCATCCGGAAGATATTCTCTTTGCATCAACAACTTACCAAGTTCCTGACCAAGATAGTATTCTTTTTTTTCAAAATTATGGTTCTCGGCAGAGGAATAGATTACTTTTCTCTTACTGACGCTTAAGTTAAAGTCTTTCAGTGCCTGCTTATATCCTTCATACATCAAACACCTGCTTCTTCGATCCAGTTCACCTGAGGCAAATACAATATCCCTATGACCACACTGAATTAAATACTCCGTAGCTAGGTATGCTCCCTTAAAGAAATCGAACTGGATACAATCTCCCTTATATCCATCAAAGCTTTGATCAAATAAAATCAATGGCATCTGTAAATTTTTTAATCTCTCAATCAACACATCTCCACTGTTAACACTAGATAATATGATTCCTGCTACATTTCTTTCTTCTAACATATTTAAGTGATTCAGTTCGAGTTGTTGATTACTCATTGAATTACAGATAAAAGGAACATACCCTTGGCTTAGACACTCCTGTTCTGCAGCCGATAGTAGCTGAGAATAGAAAGGATTTGTGATAGACGGAACAACAATTCCGATTTCACAGCTTTTTCCTTTCCTTAACATCTGGCTAAAAACATTTGGTTTGTATCCCACCTGATTTGCTATGTCAATTATCCTTTGTTTTACCTCTTCACGCACAGGATAATCCGTTCCACCTAAAACACGTGAAACAGTAGCGATAGAAACACCAGCTTGTTTTGCAATATCAGAAATGGTTACCTTCTTTCTGTTTTTTGCCATATTTTAACCTCCGTACCAATATACAATTACATCTTTTACAGTAAACGTTTTCTGTTGATATTAGTATATCATGTACATTTTTGAAGTGTCAACCCAATTATATTTGTGCGTTTTGTATTATTTTACTATCAAATCAAAGGGTATAAAGTATATTTTTCTAAGTTAATTTTCTATACTTAAGAGCATTATTTTTAACTTTTTTCTATCAATATTTTCTTAACCCCACTATCAAGTGCATTACAATATTTTTAATAGAAAATTCAGAAATATAATATCTTATATCTATACTACTATTTTCTATTTTAAAAGTAACTTTTCTGCCTTTGCAATGAAAAAAAACTCTCTATTTTCTATACAAATTTTCATTTTCATGATTTTTCACAAAATACATGTTGTTTTTTGTGAATATGTACTAAAAAAGCTTCTACTGAAGTTTTATAACTTACAGCAGAAGCTTTTTTCTTTTCCTCTTACGATAAAGCATCACTTACAATGGAACTGGAAAGTATCACTTTCTTTTCAGTATAATAGCATCACTTAATTTCTAGCAAGGATACTATATCTTAAAGAATTTCATTTGATTATTTAGATTTTCAGCAGTTTGCGCAAGTGCGGATGCATCTTCTTCTACCGTAAAACTGTGCTCTGTTACTTTCGTAGCATGGCTTGATAGGTTTTCCGATGTCGCCAGTATCTCTTCTGCGGCGGCGGATTGCTCTTGCGTTATTGCTGCTACCGAAGAAGCCACATCATCAACACGATTTACATTCTCTATCATATCTTGAACGATATAACTTGTCTCATTGATTGTTACATAGATATTTTGAAAAGTATCACTCGCAGTCTGGATTAGATCAATACTTTCTTTTATACTTTCCGTACTCTCTTGTGTTTTATCTATCGTATTGGATATGAGTTTTTGAATCTTATGATTTAATTCTGCAATACTTTTCACAGAGCTCTCACTTGTTTCAGCAAGTTTTCTAATTTCTTCAGCAACAACAGAAAAGCCTCTTCCAGCTTCTCCTGCTCTTGCCGCCTCTATCGCTGCATTTAACGATAATAGGTTGGTTTGGGTTGCGATATCAGCGATTAGTTTAACAATATCATTGATTTTTTCACTGGACTCATTTACTTGCTCCACTGCTTCTTTAAGCTCAGATACATTAAAATCAACACCTTTCATAGCAGTATCAATCTGTTGCATATCTTCTTTTCCCTTTTCTGATATGATAACAGTATCCTTCATCTTTATACTTGCTTCTTTGCCTTTTTGTCCTGTTTCCGAAACTACGATAGAAAGGGAAGTTGTATTCTCAGCAACATCGGTTACTGCTTTGGCTAACTCATCAACTGTTTGATTTAATTCTAGCATCGCACTAGATTGTGTCTGTGCAGATTCATATAACACTTCCGCAATTTTATTGCTCTTATCAGACTGTTCTTCTATACTGCTTGACATACTGGTTACTTCTTTAATCGTATCTCTCATCGTTTCAATAAATCTTTGCATATTATTGCACATCATGGCAATTTCATCATTTCCCTTAGTTTTTACATCGACAGAAAAATCGCCCGCTGTGATTTTCTCAATGGAGCTATTTAACATTTTCACTGGTCGTATAATATAATGAATTACTCGTTCCACTAAGATGACTAAAACAATCATAGAAACTAAAAATAGAATCATTGCAATAATTTGAAGATCATTTAAGGATTGTAAGATTTCTGTATGAGGTACGTATCCGATTACTTTCCAAGGAGTATTTTTTATCGATTGAACATTAACCGAATATTTTCTCCCTTCCAATGTTAGCTCACTAACTTTATCAATATCCAGACTGATCCCCTTCGCCATATCTGCTATCAACTTGTCAGCATTACTAACATTAAAATCAGTATTAATTAGTGCTTCATCATTGATTGCAAGAATCTTACTACTCGTTGTATCAACAATAAAAAGCTTTCCTGTTTCCATTATCTTTTTAGAACTGATTATTTGGGATATACCTTTTAATGATATATCTGCTGCAGCAACTTTGTTCACACCATTCGCTGACTTAAGTTTCACGGAAGCACTTACTACATATTCCCCAGTATCCGCATCTAAGTATGCGGTTCCGTATCGGAATTGTTCATTATTTAACCCTTCTATGAACCAATCCCTGTCAGCAATAATATAACCATCTGGCATTTGAAAATCGAATGGAACTATAAGTTCTTGTTTATCTGTACCAACATAAACTCCATTCGCAAAGCTTTCATTCTGGTTCATTGTTGTTTTTAAATACTTCATCAAAGTATTATTGTCAAGCTCAATATTATTCAGAGTATTCTGAACCTGATTTAATGAGGATATTATTTCTTGTGACCAAGTTTCTAACTCATTTGCATTTGACCTAGTTGATGACTCTACTAGTTGGTTTGCATAATCCACGATAATTTTTTTCGAACTTGTATAGATAATCATTAGTAGTGTACCAATTGCTAGAACAACTAGCGGGGCGATCATTAAAATAAGTTTTGATTTTATACTTCTCTTACTCTTCGTACTTCTTGCTTCTTTCTTTTCAATGGTCATATAAATCTCCTGTGATTTTAGCTATCATGTTCACGAAACATTATTCAGTACAATTATGAACTTTTTCATGTTTCAAAGGTTTCTTACCCGAATACACCTATAGTTTATTAATGATCTCTTCCCCTAATCATTGATATATTTACTGTTCTATCTTCTTTTCAACCTCCTTGCAATTCATCCATATAGAATCGTTCTTGGTATCCTTATTGAATTAATCTTCGGTATCCATATCGATTTAATCTTTAGTATCTTTATCAAACTAATCCTTATTACCGAATTAATCCTTGATATCCTTATCGAATTAATCTTTAGTATCCTTATCTATCAATTCTTCTTCACATGACGCTGATATTTTACAAATCTCATTCATGTACTTCTTTAGTACTCTTTTCCCACCTTGATCTTCTTGCAATTCTGATAACTCTTTTTTTAGTTGCTTCGAGAAAATCACCGGATTTCCAGGCACCCCTTCCCAGGTAACACATCCGGCTATTTTCCTTTGGTTCAATGTTTCCTTTATCAGTCGTTCCACGGTCTCTGTCTTTATAAAGGGTTGATCTGCAACCATGAACAGATAGTAATCCGGTTGTATCTCTCCATCAACCAGACCAGCCCGTATCGTATACGAGATTCCAAGTGCACTTTCTGGCGAAAGTACAAGATGGGTTCTATTATGTAAAAATGGGTCAGCTTTCATTTCTTCCACTGCTTCTATTATCGGTTCAAAACGGGTAACAACATAGAGCTCCCTATCTAAATCCTCTAAAAGCAATTCCTTCATGACCTGTAACCCATACATAAACATCGGCTTTTCATCAATAAAATATAATAGTTTATTACTTCCAAAACGACGGCTGTTTCCAGCCGCCAGTAATATAAGTCTAGTTTTCATATTGTCCCCCTTTTCCCCTTGAGTGAACTTAAATAATCGCTTAGATTACTCATCTTTTAACCTTTAAGAATCCCCATCACAACTTTCTCGGGAGTTATTGGTAATTCGCGATGCCATACTCCTGTTGCATTATAAATTGCATGCGCAATTGCAGGGGAAGGAGTATTGATAACGATTTCTCCAATTGATTTTGCTCCAAAAGGGCCAGTACGCTCATAGCTACTTTCAAATTCTACTCTCATCTTTCCTACATCAAGGCGTGTAGGAATCTTATATTGCATAAAAGAATTTTCATAAATCTTACCTACAGAATTATAGGTCACATCCTCATACAATGCCATTCCGATGCCTTGTGCCAAACCACCTTCTGTTTGAACACGTGCTAAATTAGTATTAATTACAGTACCACAATCTACAACAGCTACATAATCTAAAAGTTCTACGGCTCCAGTCTCTTTATCTACCTCAATCTCAACCATACCAACCATAAATGGAGGAGGTGATACCGTAGAAGAATGAGAAACAGTTACCTGTGTAGCTTCCGTATTACCACACATAGACTTCGTAGCGATGTCCATTAATGTGATTTCTTCGCTGCCATCAGCCTTACTAATCTTCTTCCCCTGAAATACCAAATCTTCAACAGAACAAGACAACATCTCTGCTCCAATCTTACACATCTTTTCCTTTAATTGAAGACAAGCTCTCTCGACTGCTTTTCCTGTCACATAAGTAGTACTAGATGCATAGGAACCAGAATCGTATGGAGAACTATCGGAGTCAGCTCCATATACGATGATATCATCGATATCACATTCCAGACATTCTGCTGCCATCTGAGCTAAGATGGTATCACAGCCAGTTCCCATATCAGCTGCAGCTATGGAAAGTGCATAAAATCCTTCATCATTTAACTTGATTGTGGCTGAGCCTACATCGACTCCTGATATTCCTGAGCTTTGCATTGCCATAGCTACACCAATACTTCTAATCTTTCCATTCCCTAAGTCAACTGCCAAAGGCTTGTTATCCCAATCAAACATCTCTTTCGCACGGGTCATACAACGATCTAAGGCACAGGAACTATTTGGCTCATCATGATAAGAAGGCATAATCTGACCTTCTTTTACCATGTTCTTCTCACGGATTTTTACAGGGTCCATGCTAAGTTTCGAAGCTAACTCATTGATTGCTGATTCCATCGCAAAGATTCCTTGTGTAGCACCATATCCACGGTAAGCACCAGCGGATTGGACATTCGTATATACGACATCATATCCAAAACGATAAGCCTCTAAATTATTGTTATATAAGGAAATTGATTTTTGCCCAGAAAGTCCTACGGTAGTTGGTCCATGCTCTCCATATGCTCCAGTATTTGATAAGGTATAGACATCCATTGCACGGATGGTACCATCTTTCATTGCTCCAACACGTACTTTGATTTCCATCTCATGTCTTGGGGTGGACGCAATTTGACTCTCTTCTCTAGTATAGATTAGTTTTGCAGCCTTACCTGTTTTCCATGTAACAAAAGCAGGAAAAATTTCCGTTACACAAGTTTGCTTTGCACCAAAGCCACCACCGATTCTAGGCTTTGTTACCCTAATTTTTGATTTTGGAATATCTAATGCATTTGCTAAAATACGTCTCACGTGAAAGATAATCTGAGTAGAGCCAATCACATGCAATCTGCCATACGGATCAAGCGTAGTATAGGTTCTAAATGTTTCCATCATTGCTTGTTGATTCGCTTTGGTATGATAGGTATTTTCCACAATGACATCACACTCTGCCATCACACGATCAACATCGCCATATTCACTAGTGTCGGTTGCACACAAATTTCTCTTGTTATCTGCACCAACTGGACATAGTGCTTCCCAGTTTTCTTCTGGATGAACTAATACTTTATTATCTTTTGCTGTTCTAAAGTCCAGAACAGGTTCAAGAACTTCATAGTTTACTTTAATCAGCTTTAGTGCCTTGTCCACCGCTTTTTCAGTTTCTCCGGCTACAATAGCTACTCCATCACCAACATAACGAAGTCTTTGGTCTAAAATTAAGCGGTCGTATGGGCTTGGTTCTGGATACGTCTGACCAGCCATTGTAAAACGCTTCCCAGGTACATCCTTATAAGTAAATATAGCTTCAATCCCAGGTACTTTTTTTGCTAACTCAACATCAATTTCTTTAATCATTGCATGGGCATAAGGGCTATGCAGTACTTTAACAACTAAACAATCAGTTGGGGTTACGTCATCCGTATAGACAGGTTTTCCAGTAACCAATGCCATAGCATCTTTTTTACGAATTGGTTTATTTACAACTTTAAAATCTGCCATTAGCACACACCTCCATTTTCTTTCTTAAAACTAAGGTATGCTTTAATTCCACGAAGCTGTCCTTCATATCCTGAACATCGACATAGATTTCCTGCTAGATACTGTTTAATTTCCTCATCGGAAGGATCTGGATTTTCACGAAACATCGCAATTGCATTCATGATAAATCCAGGATTACAAAATCCACATTGTTCTGCTCCTTGATCTGCAATAAATGCTCCAAAATCTTCTGCTTCTTCTTGTAACCCTTCTAATGTCGTTACTTTCTTACCATTCACTCTTGCCACTAGCATACTGCAAGATAGCACTGCCTTGTCTTCCACAAAAACTGTACACAAACCGCAATTTGATGTCTCACAGCCTCTTTTCACACTAAGGCAACCATGAGCACGTAAAAAATCTATTAATAATGTATCTGCTGCAACGTCTTCCGTCACCATTTTACCATTAATCCATAACTTAATCTGCATAAGACGTTACCTCACAATCCTTTAACTTTAATAACGCTCGCTTCGTTAGTACGCCAGAAAGTACCTTACGATATTCCTCACTTGCTCGCATATTACTTCCAGTTATAATCTGACTTTTAATATATTCACCAAACTTTTCTGCACTCTCTGGTGTGATTCCATCCTTTAATATATCATTATTATCATACAGACAGACTGCGCGCTTTGGTCTAGCACCAATCACGCATCGATATGTTCCTTCCATATTGCTTATCGCACAGGTCAAGACAGGAAAGTCCGTTTTTGTATTTCTCTGTGAAAGGTACGCCACTTTCATCTCTTGTTTTTTGATTATTACACGTACTAAAAGATCGTTATCATATGGCATTTTTGAGAATTCCTCAATAGAAACAATACCCTTTTGATATAATTCCACCTGTGCATTCAAAGCCATTAGTAACGTAAGTACATCAGAAAAACCATATCGTCCAAAGATGCTTCCACCGACAGTTGCAAGATTTCGAAATTGAATTCCTACAATATGTTTTAAACTTTCCGCTACTGCGTTATTTGTCATAGAATTGAGCCCTTTATGTAACTCCAAGGAACGAAGTGTCACCATTGCACCTAACAGGTAGCTATCCTCTGTCTCTTCTATTTTATCTAACCCTAAGTCCGATAAATCAATGGCTGTGCCTACACTTTTCTTTTGCATCTTAAGCCAAAGCATACCGCCCAGAATCACGTTATTTTTCTTTTGGTTTAATTCATAGGCTTGCTGTAAACTCTCTGCTTTTACATACTGGTTAATTGTTAACACGTATATCCTCCCTTAATTTAATTTCATATAAAATATCTTAAATCAAATATAATCAATCAGATATCTAATCGGATAAAAAATCCTGTTTTGATTGGAGCATCAAATTATTGCCTATTTAAATTTGTACATATCATTAGCAAATTTTCTACTTTTCATAATCCAATTTATTCCTACTTTTCATGCGCCAATTGATTTCCACTTTCCACTGCCTAATTGATTTTTAATTTAAGCATACTAACAAGATCTTTTCTTATCACAATTGCTAAAATCTCTAAATGAATAGAAATAACTCCATATTATTACTGAATACTTTCTTATTATAATGCATAACAAATCCTTTGATATTCTAGCATGGGAAGATAGCTTTGTCAAAGTGTAAGAGCATAGTTTCTCTTCCATATCGTATCTTTATGAATTAATTCCTATCACTGTAGCAATACTAATCTTACATTATCGTGAAAAAATTAGGGTGATAGATTAATCTTCTCTCAAAAGGTTTATGTCAGCGCTGCAACTATAAACTGAAAATCCGATAAATTCAGCGCAGAATTGAGGTCAATGATGGAAAATAATAAAATCGATGGCTCCTCTCTTGCTATGGCAGCATTAGATGATATCCCACAACCAAAAGAAAATGCAAAGCATATTACAGGGTTAGTAAAAGAAAGCGGAACAATCACAGGGTATCAACTATCGGATGGTGCAATCGTATCAAAGGAAGAAGGCGTTTCGCTTGCGAAAGCGGGTGAAATCCGTGGAGTTGGTGTGGCACACCGTAAAGATACCGAATATCTGAAATCCTTACCTGATGGCACAGAAAACAATAATCTAAGCAGTTTACCGACTGTGAAAAGCTAACATAAAAGGCAAACTGATCACCCATTAAAAAACGGAATATCAGTTTGCCTTTTGCTATTATCTTAAATTGCTCTCGCTACTTCATTTGCCTCAACAACTGCATTCAAAGCTCTTCTCGCACGAACCGCATCACCAATAACATGAGCTGGTATCATATTCTCCTTACAGTATGTGATAATATTATCAAATTTACGTGACTTTGCACCTATCGCTAAGATAACATATTCACAAGGAATTTCTTCCAGATTCCCCATTCTTTCCACAACTACTGCATTTTCTTTAATTTCAATACACTTTGTATCCGTTAATGTTTCTACACCGGCAGCATAAAGGCTTTCCATTACGCAAATATTTCGTAACTGTCCAAGATCCTTCGCTACCTTATCTAGCATCTCTACCACGATAATATGTTCTGTCATCTCATGGATATATTCAGCAACCTCTAAGCCAACAAGTCCACCACCGATTACAACAACTCTACCAGACACCTCTTTTTTACCAGCTAATACTTCATGAGAATTCATGACATTCGAAAGTTTCGCTCCTGGAATGTTTAGTTCGATTGGTTCAGAGCCTACTGCTATAATCACTTCCTCTGGCTGTATTTGGTGAATCAGTTCTGTAGTAACAATTGTATTTAGTCTTACTTCAACACCTTCTTGTTTCACTTGTTCTCCCATCGCAAGTGCTGCTAGTTTCATCTCTTCTTTTCTTGGTGCTTCTCCGGCCAATGCAAATTGTCCTCCAAGAGAATCGGATGCTTCACATAGAATAGGTTGATGGCCACGTCTTTTTAGCTGAAGAGCAGCTTCAAGTCCTGCGATACCACCGCCAATTATTAATACCTTTTTTGGATTCGTTGTTAAGGTAAGTTGATATTCCGCCTCTCTTCCAAGGGCTGGATTTCTTAAGCAGGTGATAAATGGCATCTCTGTTGATACAAATCCATCATAACATCCTTGATTACAACCTACACAGCGCACAATACTACTTTCCTTGCCGTCCTTTGCCTTATTACAAAATTCAGGATCTGCTAATTGAGCACGTCCTATTACTACCATATCCGCTTTATCCTCTGATAATATTGTCTCTGCCTGTAACGGATCATTAATTCTACCGACTGCCACTGTGATCATGCCCGTTTCTCTTCGAATTCTTGCTGCATTTTCAACATTAAATCCTCTTGGTAAGTCAATCGGTGGAACCTCATATTTAATCGCTGCGCTTGAGAAATTACCTCTGGAAACATCCAGTACATCAACTCCAGCAACCTTCGCCATCTTACAAAACTCAATGACTTCCTCCATCGTAAGTCCGCCCTCTAGATAATCATCGTGAGCGTCGATTCTCATAAATAAAGGCATATCCTCAGGAATATTCTTTCGAATTGCTTCGATACATTCAATTAAGAATCTTGCACGATTAAGTAGACTTCCTCCATATTCGTCCGTTCTCTTATTAAAATATGGGCTAAGAAATGAGTGAGGGGTATAATTATGCCCTGCATGGAATTCAATCGTATCAAATCCTGCAGAAACTGCCCTTTTCGCAGCATCACCAAAGGCTTCCACAGCCTCCCTTATCGTCTCAAGACTCGCTCCAGGCAAGCTATACTCTGTACCAGGTACAGAAATCGGACTTGGTATGATAAGCATTTGATCAGGATCACTTCTCACAGCCAAACCTCCAAGCCACAACTGTACACCTGCTTTTCCACCTGCTTCATGGATTGCATCGGTCAATTTTTTTAATCCAGGAATATATTTATCTTCACTAATTGCTAAGAATTTTTTTGGAGCAGCTAACCGATACACGGAGCATACTTCAGTAAAGTTTAATCCGCAGCCTCCCTTAACTCTAGCAACTTGATAATCGATTATTTGTTGATTCACAAATTTATCTTCTGTAGGCATCTTCGTTCCCATTGCAGGAAACATAATTCGGTTCTTTAGCTCCAATCCTCTAATTTTAATTGGGCTGAATAATTTTTCGTAAGCCATATTCCTATCCTCCAACTTATTTTTTCTCTGAGAGAGTTCTAAACTTCATCGAATGCCACAACTTAAGATAACTTTACTATGATGATATCTGCATTATATCTCTTTGTTAAAATTAAATCAATATGTTTAAAACAATTTGTTTTATTTTTAACAGGATTATCTTTTTTATATTACATAACATCATGTATGTAAAAGAATAAAATGGTGAGTTTATTTACTCAAGTATGCGAAGTATATAAAAAGATCTGTGTTGAGGTATTATACTAAACACAGATCTTTTTATATTTATTGATTAGTAAGGCAGTAAATACTATAATCCTTACATATACACTTACCTTCTTACGCTAATGTTCCATCAAGATTCACAACTGCGCGTTTGTCAAAGAAAACGACCACA
>ERZ791922.415-NODE-415-length-28128-cov-3.349517_pt1 | contig 28128 bp, 27 predicted proteins | sample MGYA00510134_ERZ791922 | MGnify/ENA primary metagenome ERZ791922 (study PRJEB30046, sample SAMN00792101) | human gut metagenome | study: EMG produced TPA metagenomics assembly of the A metagenome-wide association study of gut microbiota in type 2...
TTCTTACCAAAAAGGAGCCATTTTTTACCAAAGCCACAAAGTTTTTTACACTACCACAAGTTTTGTGCCAGCCTCTTCCCCAAGCTTTTTCGCCAGATTTTTTCTTTCTTCAATGGCTTCCTCTGCTTCTCTTCCGAGCAGCTCTGTCAGTCCCTTTGATCCTTTTCTCAGATTCTGTGAAAGCAGTGTGCCGAACTTTCTGTAAATAGATACATTACATCTCGCCCCATAGTTCTCATATGCTTCTCCCTCCGGTATGCCTCCACGAATCTGGTTCATCGTACTGACCATCTCTTCATAAGCCTTTCTCTTATGTACTCCCGTATCTTTTAGCCCGCGTTTTTTCTCATAATCCTGTGCAATACAAAACCATGCTCTCCGTATCGTCATCCCGGCACGAATATACAGGTTGAATTTATTGATGATTTGAGGGTAATCGATCTTCATCTGCCGTATTATTTTTTTCTCTTCCTCTTTTTTTCTCTGCGATGAGGATACAACGAGCATACAGGAAGCTCCCATCCCGAGAATCAATATCGCAAATGCACGTGTTTCTGTCCCGTATTTCCACTGGATCGATTTTCCGTCCACACTATCCGGAAGTACAATATAATCTTCTGTCTTTGTCTTTTCATCAGAAAGAGAAATTTCTTCCTTGAGGTCTTCCATCAACTGCTCATCTGCACTCAGCAGCGTGGGAAATACGCATACATAAAATTCATGGACCGCCTGCTCTTCTCCATAACTTAATCTTGCTGTCAGCCGTACCTGAGTGCCCGAGTCAGACAATTCATCTTTTCCGAGATTTCCCTGAATATCAATAACATCATAATTATCAGTCTCCCACTCTACCCGTATTCCCGTCCCCGGCATCTCGGTAACAAGCTCAAGGTCATACCTTACGTCATCCAGGCTTTCATTTTTCCCTAGGATCATTTTTTCAAGCTCCTTTCCCGCATCTGTAAACAACTTTCTGATTTCCTCAGAATCATATTTTCTCCCCGAGACCGGTATCTCAATTTTCCTGTCTTTTTCGGACTCTCCTATCCTTACCTTCATTTCATGAATGGTCTCTTTTTCTCCCTGCTCCCGCTTTAATACGCTTTCTCCTTTTTCATTTATCTTTACACTTCCCGAATTATCCGATACATAGAGACCGACGGCGCAGACAATTGTCACTGCCGCAAGGATACCCTATTTGAAACAGGAAGGATTTTCCTTTAAGTATTTTTTTATGACGCTCCTTATTTTTTTCATTACTTATACCTCGATCCGTATGATCTTCCTGCCATATACATACGCTCCCATGTACACGCAAATACAGATACTCATAATTGCCGCTCCGGCCATATTGCCATAAAGGACGCTTAAAAATTCTCCAAATGTCAGTTTCATATACAGAATGATCACAAACGGTACTGCGCACATGATATCGAATTCCATTTTTTTTGAGGCGAGCATTGTCTGTATTTCTTTTTCTGTATCGATTTTTCCACTGATGATCTTTACTGCATCTCTTATAATGGCAATACTGTCCCCTCCGCTTTTCTTTGCGGCAGCAAATACATTTACAAAATTTTCTATATCCTCCTGTCCTGTACGCTCTGCAAACCCCTGAAGGACTTCTTCTGCTGACATATTCATGTCCATCTGACGTTCCATCCGTTCAAACTCTTTCCTTATCCTTGTTTCTTCTGAATACACGGGAGAAATATCCCTTCCAGCCTCCCTGATCGCATTTTCCACAGAATATCCTGCTTTGAGAGCAGATGCCATTACCTGGATACTGTCTCTGAACTGCAGCCTTAATTCCTGCTCCTTTTTTCTTGATATATCAGCCTGCCAGTCTCTCATATAAATCAGCCACACAGGAAGAAGAAGGGGCGCCGGGATAAAAGAATCATAAAATACATACAGCATCACCGCGACTGCTGCCGTTGCTTTCAGTATCCCGATGGCATACTCATATTTCCTGATATCCTGCCTCCATAAGCTTGTCCCTGTTTTCAAGTTCACTGACCTTCACAATGCATCCTTTAATTTTTTCATCTCCTCTTCCCTCCTCCCGGAATTCATATAGAACCTTTGTCTGTATCCTTCCCTGGCTGTATCCCAGTACTTCTTCGATCCTCAATACCCGCCTGCTTTTATCTCTGAGCCTCCCCAGATGGATGATAATATCAAGAGCCGATGCGATCTGTCTCTGGATCGCCTGAAGCGGAAGATCGATCCCCATCATCATCATTGTCTCCAAGCGGTGGAGCATATCCGTGGGATTATTTGCATGCCCCGTAGACATAGAACCGCTGTGCCCGTTCAGTATTGCCGATGATATCATATCCACGGTCTCTTCTCCCCTCACCTCTCCCACAATGATACGATCGGGTCTCATTCTTAATGCTGACCGGATCAGGTCACGGATTGTCACGGCCCCTCCGCCCTCCAGGTTCGGTCCGCGTGCCTCCAGCCGTACCAGATTCGCCACTCCCTGTATCTGCAGTTCTGCATTGTCCTCAATGGTAATTATTCGCTCATCCTTTGGGATATAATCTGACATTGCATTTAAAAATGTTGTCTTTCCGGCGCCTGTGCCTCCGCTTACAAAAATGTTATATTTTGCCCTCACCAGTTTTTCGATAAACCATGCTGCTTCTTCTGTCAAGCTTCCCATGCGTACAAGCTGTCTCATTGTGATCGCATCCGCCGGAAATTTTCTGATCGTCATGACCGGTCCGTTCACAGCCACTGGTTTGAGAACGACATTGACCCTGGACCCGTCCTTCAGCCGGGCATCCACAATAGGAGAAGTCTCATTTACATACCGGTTTGTTTCCCCGACAATCTGCTGGATCACATCTTCAAGCCGTGCCTCTGAGATAAAATGTCTGTCCGTCTGATACAGCTTTCCTTTCTTTTCGTAAAAAATATTCTCTGTCCCATTCACCATGATTTCTGTGATCTCATCGTCTTCAATCAGATCCTGGATGATATCCAGCCTGCGGAATGCGTTAAACAGCTCCCTGCTTATTTTTATCTTCTCACCCAGGGATAGGAATTCTCTTTTTCCCTCTTCCTCTATCACACAGCGTATGATTTCCTGAAGTTCCTCCTCCCCCGTTTCTTTTGTCATATCTAAACGGAGCATGACTTTCTCATACAGCAGTTCCACTCTTGTCATGCTTTTCCTCCGATCTTTCGGGATATTTATTTCCTTTTCCGACACGCTTTTTTACAGTCCTTGCCAGAATATCCGCATACCCGGCTGTTCTTAAATTTTCCTCATACTGCTCCAGTTTTGCTTCAGCAGCGCCCTCACAGATATATGGCGTATAGATCCTGTCACATTTTCTGAGAATATCGTAAAGACCGCAGACCGCGTCTCCGAGATCAAGTATGATAACCTCATAAAGACATTTCTCCAGGATCATATCCAGAAGCCGGATCCATTCTTCGCCTCTGACAGATCTTAAATCCTGTTCATTCTTCATCGGAAGTATATAATCCATCCCATTTTTCCTCACTGCCATTGCCGCCAGCTTTAAGCCCCAGTCATCTCTCTCCTGTTTCAGAAAATATAACAGATCGCCAAGATCCTTATCCGCTCCTTCCTGAAAATAATGCCCTCCTCCTGAATAACCTTCCAGATTGAGATAAAGTACCGGTATCTGACGTGCCATCTTCTGTCCGAGACGCAGAGCAAATTTTGTCTTACCGATCCTGTGGATCGGCGAATAAATACCAATCAGCCCTCTGATCAGAGGGTCGTCTCTGATCCTGGCTGATACGCGTTTTTCAGAAACATGTTCTTCCCCGTAACTCTGCGGCATTCCGGATCTGCATGACGTTCCTGATTTTTTCGGTCGGGATTTTCTTTGGCTCGTCCTTCTGCTGTCCGCATATTTTCGGATCATCTTTATGATCCCTTCTGCCGGCTGATAACGAAACAGAGAAATACTTTCTGACTCTTCCTTTTCTCCGGGGCTGCCTGTCAGTATAAATTTTTTTCCGGCACTGATCTTCCCTGCGGCCTCGTTTCCGTATTCTTCTCCTATCACCAAAATTTCCGCGCTGTTTTTTTCGAAAAATCCCATCATCTTCTGCAGATCATGGAAAAGATGGAACTGGTATTCACCCTCAAACCGTTCTGAAAGAATCTGAAAAAGATGTTCTGAATACTCCTCCTGTATATCACATATCACAAAACACCCTGATACACCTTTTATTTTATTTTCTGACATAATCTGAATTTTGCTGCGGATCCGTGCAGCACGAATAAAGAAATATTACCCTGCGGGCGTTTTCCCGGCCCGCTGATTCTGACACATGCTTTCCCTCAAAAGCCTGTGGCCGGCAGGTGATCCCTGCTGTGTAAGACGCATTATAAACGGCGGATCCTGTTTTGTCCATAGCAAAACTCCGATCCGCCGATTTTTGTAAAAAGCTCACAAAATCTGATAACACACAATCCCGTAAAGCAGTCCCACCCCAGGAATTCCAAGGGTTCCGGATGTCAAAAAAGAAACTGCATTCATGCCCACATTAATTGAAGAATCAGGTGGAATCACATATTGGTTGATAAAAAATATCAGCGCCATACCGATGGCTGCCCGTATAAAAAAATTGACAACTGCTGACATTAACTTCTTTCCCAAATCCCATCCTTCCTTTCACAGGCTTCGCATATTACTTAACAAATGATCCGGTAATATCTTTTGATACAGTCTATTCTCCTTCCATGATTTTTATTCTTCCTGACCCAGCCACTCCCTGGCAGATTTTCCTGCTTCTTCCCATGAATAATTCCACTCTCTTAAGGACATCTGCTCTTCCTTTTCCACGATGCTCTTGAAATAAATATCCAGACTATCCAGAACTTCTGTTTCTCGGATCTCATCTTTATCAATCTCTGCCAGAAGGGGCGCTGTGTCCCTGGATAAGTACATGAGATAATATACATCAAGCTCTGAAATTTCTCTTGCGTGCCTGATATTATACTCTGCGATAAGTGCGTCCGGCCTGCTGAAAGAAAACAGGATATAGCAGACTGATACCACTGCCGTGATATATCTGAAAAGTCCGAACTCTCTTCTGTAAATGCTGTATATCACCCCAAAAAAGATAAGCATTAGCACTGAGAGGAACCAGAGCACAAGCACACGCAGAAAAGTAAGGTAATATTCAGACACATACAGTATCATCCTATACGCCGCTGATACGATCATGATACATGTACACGCCGATACCACGGTAAGAAGTACTTTAAGAATCCTGTTTTCATCAAATACCATCTGGCAGATCAGGACAGCGGCAAAATTGATCAGGCTTACGGCAAGAAGCTGCCAGAATCCCTGGTGTGCATATTGTGAATAAGTCACACCTTCCGGAAGTCCCGTATCCAGCCTGAAAAAGAGGAACAGAATCTGGATTCCCGAATAAATCACATACACTGCCGCCATGATACCTGCAAACGTGATTCCTGCCACCGGGTCTGTCTTTCCCAGCTTCTTTTCAGCTTTCCCTCCAAGATTCATGCGGAAAAGCCCTGCAAAAAATGCATAAATAAATACAAGTCCAAAGAGAAATGTAAACACAACCCCTATGATATTCCACATATCTATTTTTTCCAGCAGGCTGAAAGGATTGAAAATGTCAAAAAAGCTGTTGAAAATGCGTGAAAAAATTTGATCTGACGCCATTAAAAGGGGAAGTACGACTGCCAGCAGGAGGACCGCTGCCAGGATTCCGAGCAATACCGATCTGATCTCTTTTCTTTTTATCCATATGACCACAGACTTATTTTCGGAATTATCATCTTCTTTTTTCTTGTTTTCCCCGCTTCTGTGGAAAATATCTCCTACAGATATGATCCATGTGGCTGCCATGACGAAGAAATTCTTTACATATTCCACAAATCCCCACTCGTGATCTTTATAGAGCTGATGCGCCATGGACATCATATAAAGAAGCAGAATCCCGACACAGTTAAAGAAATGAAAAAATCCATTAGATGTCAAAACTGTCGCTGTCCCCAAAAGAATGATCCCTGCAAAATACCTTATCGTTCCTTTCTGAAACCTGATTCCTGCCTTCTGAAGGAATATAACCGAAAATCCAAGTGAAACTGCCGTGATCACTGGGAACGTGATCCCTGACATATTTTTGTACAGACAAATAGTAAACACTGCACCATAGATCAAACTCATCATCAAAAACCATCTATGGTCTTTTCTCATCCTCTGAACAAAAATATTATCCATTTTCATCCTCCTTTACATATTCTAAAATATCTCCAGGCTGACAGTCCAAAACTCTGCATATTGCATCCAGTGTAGTAAATCTTACTGCTTTTGCCTTGTTATTCTTCAATATAGAAAGATTCGCCATTGTAATATCAACTTCATTTGCAAGTTCTGTTACACTCATCTTCCTTTTCGCCATCATAACATCCAGATTAACAACAATCGCCATTTCATGTCCCCCCTATATTGTCAGATCATTTTCTTCTTTATACCTTATCGCTTCTGAGAAGACCAGGCTCAGTACATGACTGAATAGTCCGGCAATAAAGAAAGTAAGAACAATAATAAATGTTGCCGGTGTGGGAAGCAGAAATAGTTTTATAAAAAACAGAACTGTAATCAGAAATGCCGCTGCCTCCATGATCTTCAGACTTTTTGTATTTACATCTGAAAAGCAGTTTTTTCTAATAACGGTGTCTATCATTTTTCTGAGCTGATATACGATCACAAGACCACAGATACCGGATACAAGGAATATTATCAGCATAGAAATATAGTGATCCCCCAGCTCTTGAGAATAATATTTTCCTGCCAGTTTCAATGTATACGGCAGCGAAGCCACTGCCAGAATTCCTGTACAGAACATAAAATTCAGCAGATATTTTGTAAATAAAACGATTTTGTTCTCCTTCATATAAATATCTCCTTTACTATTTTTGCTTTTATAATTTACCGTATTATAAATCTCTTGTATATTATATGTCAATATATTTTTATTGATAATCAATAAATTTAAATCGTTATTCAATATATAAAATTATTTTCAAAAAAGAGTAAAAAAACCTGCAGCATAAACTCACTGTCTATGTTGCAGGTTTTTATAAACAAAATCATTTCTTTAATATATTATTTTATTACTTATCAGACTCATCCATTTCTTCTGAAATTTCTACCTTTTCACCGTCAATTTCAGCAGAAGCTTTCCTGACCTTTGCCACACTTGCAACTTTTTCATAATCAGGTAAATTAATCAATTTCACTCCAGAGGTTATCCTTCCATATTGAGAAATGTCAGAGCACTTCATTCGGATCACAATACCTTCTGTGTTAATGATCATGATCTCACTGTCTTCATCTACAGCTTTCATTCCAACAACATTTCCGGTCTTTTCAGTGATCTTGTAGCACTTCACACCTTTTCCTCCACGGTTTTGAGTAGTAAACTCTTCCATGTCGGTACGCTTGCCCATTCCTTTTTCAGAGACAATGAGCATATCTTTTCCCTGGCTGCTCATCTGCATTCCGATCACAACATCATTGTCTCCGAGGTTCATGCCCCGCACGCCCATAGACACTCTTCCGGTAGAACGTACATCTGTTTCATGGAATCTGATACACTGCCCATACTTAGTAACAAGAAGGATATCCTGCTGGTCATCCGTTACTTTTACTTCGATAAGTTTATCGTCTTCTCTGAGTACGATCGCTGCCAGACCTGTTTTTCTGACATTTGCATATTCCCGGATCGGCGTTTTCTTCACAAGACCTTTTTCTGTTGCCATGAAGAGGTATTTCCCTTCTTCATACTCATAGATCGGTATCATTGCCGTGATCTTTTCCTCAGGCATGAGCTGAAGCAGATTTATGATAGCCGTGCCGCGCGCTGTCCTGCCTGCCTCCGGAATTTCATATCCCTTCAGGCGGTAAACTCTTCCTGTATTTGTAAAGAACATGATATAGTGATGTGTAGTCGTTACAAACAATTCACGGATATAATCATCTTCCAGAGTCTGCATTCCCTTGATTCCTTTTCCGCCGCGCTTCTGGCTGCTGAAGGTATCCATGCTCATCCTCTTGATATATCCGAGATTTGTCATTGTAATTACCACATTTTCTCTCGGGATCAGATCTTCCATAGAAATATCGAACTCATCATATCCGATATGTGTTCTTCTCTCATCTCCGTACTTTTCAGAGATAACGAGTATTTCCTTCCTGATCACGCCCAGAAGAAGTTTTTTGTCCGCAAGGATTGCTTTATACTCCTCGATCTTCTTCATAAGCTCTGCATACTCTGCTTCCAGTTTTTCTCTTTCCAGACCTGTCAGAGCTCTCAGACGCATATCAACGATAGCCTGAGACTGCGCGTCAGAAAGTTCAAACCTCTCCATCAATTCGGCTTTTGCAATCTGAACTGTCTTTGATCCGCGGATGATCCTGATTACTTCATCAATATTATCCAGTGCAATGAGCAGTCCTTTTAAAATGTGGGCACGCTCTTCTGCTTTATTCAGATCATATTTCGTTCTTCTTGTGACAACCTCTTCCTGATGCTTCAGATAATACTTCAGCATATCCAGGATATTCATGACCTTTGGCTGATTATCCACAAGGGCCAGCATTATCACTCCGAATGTATCCTGGAGCTGCGTATGCTTATAGAGCTGATTGAGTATCACATTCGGGTTCACATCACGCCTCAGTTCGATACAGATGCGCATTCCCTCACGGCTGGACTGATCGCTCAGATCCGTGATCCCGTCTACTTTTTTATCTTTGACCAGTTCTGCAATTTTCTCGATAAGCCTTGCCTTATTTACCATGAACGGAAGTTCTGTAACAATGATCCTGTTCTTACCGTTCTGCATTGGTTCGATATTTGTGACCGCTCGGACTCTGATCTTGCCCCGTCCTGTGCGGTAAGCTTCCTCGATTCCTCTTGTCCCGAGGATTTCAGCCCCTGTCGGGAAATCAGGTCCTTTAATTATCTTAAGGATATCCTCGATCGTAGTTTCCCCGTTCTCATCGATCTGATCATCAATGATCTTTACTACAGCGCTTATCACTTCTTTCAGATTGTGAGGCGGTATATTTGTCGCCATGCCGACTGCAATACCGGATGTTCCGTTTACAAGGAGATTCGGGAATCTTGATGGAAGGACAACCGGCTCTTTTTCTGTCTCGTCAAAGTTGGGAGTAAAATCTACAGTATCCTTATTGATATCTGCAGTCATTTCCATAGAAATTTTACTCAGACGCGCCTCTGTATAACGCATTGCCGCGGCTCCGTCCCCATCTACGGAACCGAAGTTCCCATGACCGTCAACAAGAGGATATCTGGTTGACCACTCCTGAGCCAGATTAACTAAGGCGCCGTAAATAGAACTGTCCCCGTGAGGATGATATTTACCCATTGTATCACCCACAATACGGGCACATTTACGGTGCGGCTTATCCGGTCCGTTATTCAGCTCGATCATTGAATACAGGATTCTTCTCTGTACAGGCTTCAAGCCGTCCCTCACATCCGGGAGAGCTCGGGAAGCGATAACGCTCATTGCGTAATCAATGTAGGAAGTCTCCATTGTTTTCTTCAGGTCGACCTCATGGACTTTATCAAAAATATTATCTTCCATTGTTTATCTCCTTTTTTTAAATGGATAACTGACTGTTCCGCTCCGGGATTACCGGAAATTTCCAATGCCAAACCTCGCAGCCGCTGCAAGGGAAAAATCCGAGCCGGCTCGATTTCTCCCTTACACCGGCTGCGATCCCGTCGCTGGTAAATTGCTAGATATCCAGATTTTTGACATATTTTGCGTTTTCTTCGATAAATTCTCTTCTTGGTTCGACCTTGTCGCCCATAAGTGTTGTAAATGTAAGATCAAGCTCAGATGATGTCTCTTCATCCATCGTCACACGAAGGAGAACTCTGTGTTCCGGATCCATGGTTGTTTCCCAGAGCTGCTCTGCATCCATCTCTCCCAGACCTTTATAGCGCTGGATCTTATTATTACTGTCTCTTCCTACTTCAAGGAGTATCTGATTCAATTCCTCGTCACTGTACGCATACCATACTTTTTTGTTTTTCTCCAGCTTATAAAGCGGCGGCTGAGCAAGATAAACATATCCTTCTTTGATCAGATCAGGCATAAAACGATACAGGAAGGTTAATAATAAAGTACTGATATGAGCTCCATCTACATCGGCATCCGTCATGATGATAATTTTATGATATCTCAATTTTGAAATATCGAAATCCTCATGTATTCCTGTTCCAAATGCTGTGATCATGGCCTTGATCTCTGCATTTCCATAGATTTTATCCAGCCTTGCTTTCTCTACATTGAGGATTTTTCCTCTCAGCGGAAGGATAGCCTGCGTCGCGCGGTCTCTCGCAGTCTTAGCGGAACCGCCGGCGGAATCTCCCTCTACGATATAGATTTCACATTTTGCAGGATCTTTGTCCGAACAGTCTGCAAGTTTTCCCGGAAGAGATGTTCCCTCAAGAGCAGATTTTCTTCTCGTAAGATCTCTTGCCTTCCTTGCCGCTTCCCTTGCCCTCTGAGCCATCACAGATTTTTCAACCGTGATCTTTGCCACATTCGGATTCTGCTCAAGGAAAATCTCAAGCTGTGTGCTCAGAACACTGCTGACAGCTCCTCTTGCTTCACTGTTTCCCAATTTCTGCTTTGTCTGTCCTTCAAACTGCGGATCTTCAATCTTTACGCTAATGATCGCGGTTAGGCCTTCTCTAATATCTTCACCCGCAAGTTTTTCGTTTTCTTTTATAAGTTTATTCTTTCTTGCATAATCATTAAATGTCTTTGTTAATGCAATTCTGAATCCTTCTACATGGGTTCCGCCTTCAGGAGTTGTAATATTATTTACAAAACCATAGGTATTTTCACTGTAAGAATCATTGTGCTGCATTGCAATCTCTACTGCTACACCATCTTTCATACCTTCACAGTATATGATCTGATCATACAGAGGAGTTTTACTTCGGTTTAAATAAGTAACAAACTCCTTGATGCCGCCTTCATAGTGGAATACATGCTCCCGGAGTTCTTCTCCTCTCCAGTCGCGGAGCACGATCCTGAGTCCCTTGGTAAGGAATGCCATCTCGCGGAATCGCTGCTTCAGTGTATCATAATCAAATACCGTATCATCGAAAATCTCTGCATCAGGATAAAATGTTACTTTTGTACCTGTCCTGTCCGGCTCGCAGTCACCGACGATTTTCAGCTTATAGATTACTTTTCCTCTTTCATAGCGCTGCTTGTAGATATGACCCTCATGGCAGATTTCTACTTCCAGCCACTCTGAAAGAGCGTTCACAACAGATGCGCCCACACCGTGCAGTCCTCCGGATACCTTATATCCTCCTCCGCCGAATTTTCCTCCTGCATGAAGCACAGTGAACACGACCTCAACTGCAGGAAGTCCTGCCTTATGATTTATCCCTACCGGGATTCCTCGTCCGTTATCGCTTACCGTAACAGAATTATCCTTGTTGATATCAACCTGTATCTCATCACAGTAACCTGCAAGCGCCTCATCCACAGAGTTGTCCACGATCTCATACACGAGATGATGCAATCCTCTTGTGGAAGTACTGCCGATATACATACCCGGTCTTTTTCTTACGGCTTCCAGACCTTCCAGTATCTGGATCTGATCCGCCCCGTATTCAGCGTCAAATTCTGTACTTGATGCACCCATGTAATAACCTCCTAATTTGCATTTACTGCATGTCCGTTTTTAATGTGGAATATTTTATTGATAGAAAATCTGTGATTTACAAATTCATCCAGTCCGGTACATGTAATTATCGTCTGTATATCATGAATACTGTCCAGTAAATAGTTTTGCCTGTGTTTGTCAAGTTCAGACAATACATCATCCAGCAAAAGGATCGGGGTATCGTTGATCACTTTTTTTACCAGTTCAATTTCCGACAGCTTCAGAGACAGCGCCGCTGTCCTCTGCTGTCCCTGTGAACCGAATTTTCTGACATCGATTCCATTTTGCGTCGTGAAACATATATCATCCCTATGTGGTCCCACAGTAGTGCTCTTCATCCTGATATCCCTGTCTCTGTGCTTTGCAAGTGCTTCTTCAAGAGACATATTTCCTGTACCGGACTCATATGAGAGAGTGATACGCTCTTTTCCTCCAGTCAATTTATAATGCATATCAGAAATCATTTCATTTACCTGGTTAATAAATTCTTTTCTTCTTTCTAACACTTTTGTGCCGTAGGAAACAAGCTGCATATCCCATATATCCAGAGTTTCCATGAGATTTTTCTGTCCGTATATATCTTTCAGAAGGGAATTTCTCTGATTGATGATGCGATTATAATTTGAAAGATTATTGAGATAAATTTTATCGAGCTGCGATAATTCCAGATCAATAAACCTTCTTCTGCCCGCCGGACCTTCCTTAATGATATTCAGATCCTCCGGAGAAAAGAAAACAAAATGAACAATACCAAACAGCTCTCCTGCCCTCCTTATAGGGACTTTATCGATTGCGATCCCCTTTGGGCTGTTCTTTTTCAGATGCATGTCTATCTGAAAATTTACCCCTCTCTTTTCGACCGTTGTCTCTATATGGGATTCATCATATCCGAACTGTATGATATCTCTGTCCTTTGTCCCGCGATGGGATTTTGTAGTCCCGGACAGGTAAAGAGCTTCCAGGATATTTGTTTTTCCCTGGGCATTGTCTCCATACAGGATGTTCGTGTTCGGATCAAATTTCAAATCTAAAAGATCATAATTTCTGTAATTTTTAAGCTTAAGAGATTTGATTACCATAACTTTCCCATCTAATCTATTTTACACTTTTTTCGACTCTTTTTCAACCGATTATCCGATCTGGAGCTCTTTTCCGTTATATGAGACGATATCGCCGCTGTGAAGTTTTTTTCCTCTTCTTGTCTCTTTCTCGCCGTTTACGCTGACCAGACCTTCCTGAATAACTTCCTTTGCCTCAGCGCCTGTATCAACCATTCCAACTGCTTTTAAAACCTGTCCGAGCCGGATGAAATCTTCTCCGGCTCTTAACTGAAAACGTTCCATTTTTATCTCCTTTTATACTGCTGCATTAAAGTTTACAGGAAGGATCAGATAAACATAGCTCTGCTCCTCATCCTTGATAAAGCAAGGCGCCTTTGCGTTCATGAAATAGAGGTCTACTTCTTCATCGTCAATAACACGCAGCGCATCGATCAGGAATTTCGGATTAAATCCGATCAGAAGATCCTTTCCTTCTTTCACGCAGATAATTTCTTCATCCATGGATCCGATCTGGGATTTGATCTTAAATTCCATAGACTCATCCCTGATATCAATGATGATCGGCTTCTTATCCCCCTCTTTGATGAGGAGAGTGGCTCGGTCTATACAGTCAAGGAGCTCCCTCTTATTTATCCTTACTTTTGTCTCATAGTCACTTGAAAGCATCTGATCGATCCTGAAATATTCACCTTCGATCAACCTTGACACAACTACTGTTCTGTCAAATTCAAATACAATATGATTCTTCGTAAAAGAAATATCTACGTCTGCTTCCGCCTCTCCTCCGATGATCTTGCTGATCTCCTGGAGAGTTTTTCCCGGTACGATTACTTTTTTCGGAGAGTAAGAATCCTTCAGTTCGATCTTTCGGATCGAAATCCTGTGCCCGTCGAGGGACACTACTTTCAAAATATTATCATCAATCTCGAAAAGCTCTCCTGTCATCATCTTGTTCGTGTCGCTGTCTGCAATAGAGAAGATAGTCTGACGGATCACTTCCTTCAGCGTAAACTCGGATACAGTGATAAAGTCATCTTTTTCTACTGCCGGAAGATAAGAAAAATCATCTCCGGGCTGAGCCGCAATATTGAACTTTGCCTTCTCACATGTGATCAGTGCCTGGCTCTCTCCCTGCGTTTCGATCACGATTTCGCTGTCCGGAAGTTTTCTTACGATTTCTGAGAATATCCTGGCATTCAGCGCGATGATACCTCTTTCTATGATTTCCCCATCTATCGAAGTTTCGATGCCAAGCTCCATATCATTTGCGGTAAGCTTAATTATATCCGTGGATGCATCGATCAGGATACACTCAAGTATAGGCATTGTCGTTTTTGACGGAACAGCTTTTGATACAATGCTGACACCTTTTGACAGGTTTGATTTTGTACATATGATCTTCATGTGATATAACTCCTTTCCTTTTTGCTGCCATTGTATAAGGCAGGGTTGTGAAGTCACCATACAGATATTTCATGGTGTGTGGAAAATCTATCCGGAGGCGCTTATATGTATTTTGATATAAAATCAATTCCGCATCCGTCTTATTAGGGGCTGTGAATAAGTTAATAACTGCCTCAAAGCCCGTTAAAATCAGGGGTTGTCCCTTTGAATAACTCTGTTGGATGCTTTTGGAAAGAGTGAAGATAGCGTGGGGAAAATTGATGCTCTTTAAACGCGCATTATTTTTATCCTCTGTTATTTTCACCATATTCCACAGGTCTTCCACATAGTTATCTACAATTAGAGTGGATTTATCTTCTTCATAATAATATTAACTGTATTATGAAGAGCTTCATCTGTCTTAATCTCTGCCTCGATCTTTTTGATTCCGTGAGTCACGGACGCATGATCTTTACCTCCGAGGAAAGCTCCGATCGCTTTAAGGGACGTATCTGTCATAACGCGGCAGAGATACATTACGATCTGGCGCGGAAGAACGATCTCTGCATTCCTTTTTTTACCTTTCAGATCAGAGATCGGTATATTAAAGTGTTCTGATACGATATCAAGGATAAGTTCCGGCGTGACAACCCGGTTGTCATCAGGGGATATCATATCTTTCAGTGCTTCCGCCGCAAGAGGGATATCGATAGGTTTATTCTCAAGGTTTGAGAGTGCGATCAGTTTGTTCAGTGATCCCTCCAGCTCACGGATGTTGGATTTAATGTTGTTTGCAATGTACTGCATGACATCGTCCGGTATATGATATCGTTCAAGACCGTCGAGTTCTTCTTTCTTTCTCAAGATAGCCATCCTGGTCTCATAGTCAGGTGAAGAGATGTCTGCGATCAGACCCCACTCAAACCTGGTTCTGAGACGGGCCTCCAGAGTCTCGATATCTTTCGGAGGCTTATCGCTTGAAATGATGATCTGCTTGCCGGATACATGCAGATGGTTAAAAGTATGGAAAAATTCTTCCTGCGTACTTTCTTTTCCTATAATAAACTGAATATCATCGATAAGCAGTACGTCATTGTTTCTATATTTTTCACGGAACTTTGTCATTGCAAGCTCGCTGCCGGTCTTACCTGCTTTCAGAGCCTCGATAAGTTCGTTCGTAAAAGTCTCGCTTGTGACATAGAGAACATTTTTAGAAGGATCGTTCTCCAGGATAAAGTGGGCGATGGAATGCATAAGATGCGTCTTGCCAAGCCCGACACCTCCATATATGAAAAGTGGATTATATGCCTCTCCGGGAGACTCAGCCACTGCCAGGGAGGCAGCGTGCGCAAAGCTGTTATTGCTGCCAACTACAAATGTGTCAAACGTATATTTTGGATTTAAGTTAGCTCTTTCAAAGACTGCATTCGCCCTGCTTTTTTTTATGATGTTCTCTTTCTTTTCCTGGATCACTGCCTGATTATCAGTGACAAAGGCAACTTCATACTCAATCCCCGTTACTTCCGCAATGCAGACCTTAAAAGGGAGAAGGTATTTTTCTTCTATATGCTCCAGACTGGCGCGCAGTTTTACAAGGATGTAGACTGTATCATCCTTGACTTCGTACACCGTAAGAGGAGCAATCCACGTATTATAAGAAATGTTTGACGAGCAGTATTCAAGCTTCATCTTATTTAATATCTGGTCCCAATTTTGTTCTACAATGTTCATCAAAAGTAACTCCAATCAATAGAATAGAGAGATATTAAGGCAAAATCTCTCTATTACATTTTACATCAAAAAGGTGCCTGAATCAACGAAAATAATATGTGTATAACTTTATCAACAGTTTTAACACTTGAAAAATAAAAGGTTATATCAGAAAAAATTTTTTATCTACATTTTATTTTATAGTTATCTAATACTTATACACAGTTTATCCACAATATTTTTTGAAATTATTCCCATTATGTGGATAAGTATTGACAAATATTTGTTCTAAAACCCTTGATTTTGCTTGACTTATGCATGTTTTTTCACTATAATTAAGAGCAGTGTCTTTTTGGAAAAAGATGCGGGAAAATTTGTTAATCATTGTTAATACTTTAATTATAAAGTATGCAGTTAAAGGGAGGTGTATTGAGATGAAGATGACATTTCAGCCGAAAAAGAGATCAAGATCTAAAGTTCATGGTTTCAGAGCAAGAATGAGCACACCGGGCGGAAGAAAAGTATTAGCTGCCAGAAGAGCAAAAGGAAGAAAACAGTTATCAGCTTAGGCCGCATATATGTGGCCTTTTCTTCTATTCATTATTAATTTAAAAGAAGAAAAAGAAAGAGGAAAAGAATGAGATTTTCCGAATCTTTAAAGAAAAACAGAGATTTTCAGAAAGTTTATAATAATGGAAAGTCTCTTGCCAACAGTTATCTGGTAATGTATGTGATGGATAACGGGCTGGAGAAAAACAGGCTGGGAATCTCGGTAAGTAAAAAAGTTGGGAACAGTATTGTAAGACACCGCCTGACGCGGCTTGTCAGAGAGAGTTACAGACTGTCCGAAGAGCATTTCCGATGTGGAATAGATATTATAGTAATAGCCAGGACAAGCGCGAAAGGAAAAGATTATCATGAGATTGAGAGCGCGCTCATCCACCTCGGAAGACTTCATAAAATATATAAATAAGACGGCTGCCACAGGCAGCCAGAAAAAAGGAAGTGGCGCGGATGAAACGGCTTCTGTTATGGATGATCCGTTTTTACAGAAAATATCTGTCCGGTCTGAAAGGATACAGTACATGTAAGTATTATCCTACTTGTTCACAGTACGGGCTCGAAGCAATCGAAAAGTATGGTGCCTTAAAGGGAGGCGTTCTTGCCGTCTGGAGGATCCTGCGCTGCAATCCATTTTCAAAAGGCGGATATGATCCAGTACCTTAAGGAGGACAAGTAATGGAAATTTACGGGCTTTTAGCTGTTGGAGGAGGTATATATGATCTGCCGGTCATCAAGCAGATAGCGTGGCTGCTCGGTCAGGTCATGAATGGTCTTTATAATTTGTTGAGCCTGATGGGAATCGAAAACATCGGTATCAGCATCATTATCTTTACGATCATTGTATATACGATCCTGATGCCTCTTACGATCAAACAGCAGAAATTTTCCAAAATGCAGGCGGTAATGCAGCCTGAGCTTCAGAAGATTCAGAAAAAATACGCAAACAAAAGAGATCAGGCTTCCATGCAGAAACAGCAGGAAGAAATGAATCTGGTCTACGACAAATACGGAGTAAAGATGTCCAGCGGATGTCTGCCGTCACTGATGCAGATCCTTATCCTGTTCGGACTCTATCCGGTTGTTATGTATGTGCCTGAATATGTAACAAAGGTAAGAAATGTATTCCTTCCTTTGGTGGAAAAGATTCAGGCTACATCAGGATATCAGGATATCATAGAGTCTGTTTCAAAGTCAGTCGTGCCAAATATCAATTCATTTGATCTGACCAGACCAAGCGAACTGGCAACTGTATTATATAAATTCCAGTCTTCAACATGGGATGCTCTGGCGGACAAGATTCCGGGACTTCAGGGAACGATAGATGATACGATAACAAATCTCTCAGGAATGAATAATTTCCTCGGAATTAATATCGGTACTCATCCGTGGGAGCTCTTAAAAGACGGGCTTGCAGCCGCATCGGTCGTCGGCGTGATACTTGCCATCATCATACCGGTACTTGCTGGTGTTACACAGTTTATCAGCGTGAAGCTTTCCCAGATGGGAGCATCAGGAGCAATGCTTCAGGATTCTGATAATCCGATGGCAAGTTCAATGAAGACAATGACATATACCATGCCTCTGATTTCTGTTGTATTTGGTTTTACGCTTCCTGCAGGTCTCGGTCTTTACTGGGTAGCAAGTGCGGCGGTAAGAAGTATACAGCAGCTTGCGGTAAATAAATATCTCAAGAATAAAAATGTGGAAGACATCATTGAAGAAAACCGGAAAAAAGCTCAGAAAAAGAGAGAGAAAAAAGGAACCTCAGCGGAAGAGATCAACAGAATGGCAACGAAGAGTACAAGAAATGTAGGAGTATCTACGGCAAAGAAAGCTGCTGTTGATCCGGAAAAGGAAGAGAAGATCAGAAGGGCACAGGAACTTGCGAAGAATGCGAAACCCGGAAGCCTTACTTCAAAAGCAAATCTTGTAACGCGTTATAACAGCGGACATAAGACAGAAGATGATGTCCAGGAAAAGAAAGAGGATAAGGCTGATAATACAAAAGGAAAGAAGAAAAAGTAAGTTGTCTGTCCAAGAGCAGGTCAAAGAAAAGAACTGCATATGAGAAAGGAAGGAATCGGGATGAAAGGTAGTATCAGAGTATCGGCAAAGACACTGGACGATGCGATTACAGAAGCGTTGATCCAGCTCGGAGTAACAAGCGACAGACTTGAATATAATGTGATCGAAAAGGGAAGCGCGGGATTCCTCGGTATAGGCATGAAGCAGGCTGTGATCGAAGCCTGGAAAAAAGAAGAGAAGACAGAGGAATCTGAGATCGAAGATCTCAAGGAAGCTGTAAAAGAGGAGATTTCTTCTATTATGGACGAGCCTGTTAAGAAGAAAGAGTCCAAAAAAGAGAAGAAAGAAAGTTCAAAAAAAGTAAAAGATAAACCCGAAAAAATGCCGAAAGAGAAAAAGGAAGAGGACAAGAAGGAAGAGCCTGTAAAAGAAGAACAGGTACTTGCAAAAGTAGAAGAGCAGACGATCAAAGCTGTAGAGCAATTTCTGAAGGATACTTTAAAGGCAATGGATATGGATGTTGAGATCACATCATCCATTGATGAAGACGGAGCCCTTTATGTGGATATGAAGGGTGAGCATATGGGAATTCTGATCGGAAAGAGAGGGCAGACTCTTGATGCTCTCCAGTACCTGGCAAACCGCGTGGCAAACAAGCACCAGTCAGGTTATGTAAGGGTGAAGCTTGATACAGAGAACTACCGCGCGAGAAGAGAGGAAACTCTGAAACATCTTGCAAAAAATATTGCTCACAAGGTAAAGAGAAACAGGAGACCTGTTGTACTTGAGCCCATGAATCCTTATGAGAGGAGGATCATCCATTCCGCATTGCAGTCTGATCCTTATGTGACAACACACAGTGAAGGAGAAGATCCTTACAGGAAGGTAGTAGTTACACTGAAAAGATAATCTTACTCGGAAGCGAAAGGACGTTTGACGCTTCACGGATACTTTCGTGAAGGAGCCAGCGTCCTTTTTTAAAACTGATATAAATAGGGAATCTCTTTCAGGGGCTTCATGTGCCGGGAGAGAAAACGGAGACTTGAAAGTTATGAAGAAAGAAACGATTGCTGCGATTTCTACAGGAATGACAAATTCCGGAATAGGAATTGTCCGCATCAGCGGGGAAGAGGCATTTTCCATTGCAGACAGAGTTTACAGGGGAAAAGACAGAATATCATGTGTAAAAAGCCATACCATCCACTATGGGCATATTACAGACGGCGAAGAAACTGTGGATGAGGTTCTTGTTATGGCAATGAGATCGCCGCATACTTTTACAGGAGAAGATACGGTAGAGATCAACTGTCACGGCGGCACATTCGTTGTTAAAAGAGTTTTGGAGGCAGTGCTTAAAAACGGAGCCCGTCCGGCAGAGCCGGGAGAATTTACAAAACGGGCATTTTTAAACGGAAAGATGGATCTGTCCCAGGCAGAAGCTGTTATCGATGTGATAAATTCGGAAAATGAATATGCTTTACAAAACTCGATCAGTCAATTAAAAGGAAGTTTAAAAAATAAAATATCTGATATTAGAAATAAAATAATTTACCAAACAGCGTTTATTGAATCAGCTCTTGACGATCCTGAACATATAGAAATGAACGGGTATGCGGATGTTTTACTGGAGGCCGCTGAAGAAATTATCAGTGAACTGGAAAAGATGATCAGCACCGCTGATAATGGGAGAGTGATCCGCGAAGGAATTAATACGGTTATTTTGGGAAAACCAAATGCAGGAAAGTCATCTCTTCTCAATGTATTGGCAGGACATGAAAGAGCAATCGTAACAGATATAGAAGGTACAACAAGGGATATTATTGAGGAGCAGATACGGCTGGGAGATTTAAGCCTGAATGTGATCGATACGGCGGGAATCCGGCAGACGGAAGACGTTATAGAGAAGATCGGTGTCGACAGGGCAAAGGAATATGCGGGAAGGGCTGATCTTATCATCTATGTAGTGGATTCGTCGAGAGAGCTTGATGAAAACGATGAAAAGATCCTTCCGCTGATCAAGAATAAAAATGCAGTTATCCTTCTTAATAAATCAGATCTTAATACCGTAGTCACTAAAGAGATGATTAAAGAGAAGATAAGAGATTTAACAGGCGGAGCAGACAAAAACGAAATTCCTGTGATATCAATTTCTGCCAAAGAAGAAAAAGGTATTGAAAAATTAGAAAAGAAATTAAAAAATATGTTTTTAAATGGAATAATTTCTTTTAATGATCAGATATGTATTTCTAATGTAAGACAGAAAAATGCCCTGACAGATGCGTTGGAAAGCATGAGGAAGGTAGTTGAGAGCATTAATGCGGGCATGCCGGAGGATTTTTATTCAATTGATCTGATGGATGCATATGAGGCGCTGGGAAGTATAACGGGAGAATCAGTAGGAGAAGATTTGATAAATGAAATATTCAGCAAATTCTGTATGGGAAAATAGTGACGGGTATGATATTGCGGTAATAGGGGCGGGACATGCCGGATGCGAGGCTGCGCTGGCTTCAGCACGGCTGGGATTTCGGACGGTAATGTTTACTGTAAGCGTGGACAGTATCGCGCTCATGCCGTGCAACCCGAATATCGGAGGAAGTTCTAAAGGACATCTCGTCAGAGAGGTGGATGCGCTTGGAGGAGAAATGGGAAAGGTTATTGACCGTACATTTATCCAGTCAAAGATGCTTAATAAGTCAAAAGGACCTGCCGTACATTCTCTGCGCGCTCAGGCGGATAAGGCGGATTACAGCAGGGCGATGAGACAGATCCTCGAAGAGCAGGAAAATCTTGATATCAGGCAGATGGAGGTAACGGATATTCTCACAGAGGACGGAAAGGTAACCGGAGTACAGACATATTCGGGCTGTATATATCCTTGTAAGGCGGTTGTACTCTGTACCGGAACATATTTAAGGGCGAGATGCATTTACGGGGATGTGAGCACAAATACGGGTCCAAACGGACTTCAAAGTGCAAATCATCTGACTGAGAGCCTGAAAAATCTTGGAATTAAAATGTATCGGTTTAAGACAGGAACACCGGCAAGGATTGCCAGAAATTCCATAGATTTCAGTAAAATGGAAGAGCAGAAGGGAGATGAGCGGGTCGTCCCATTCTCTTTTACAACTGATCCGGAAAGCGTTCAGATCGATCAGGTATCCTGCTGGCTTACTTATACGAATGAAAAGACGCATGAGATCATACGGGAAAATCTCGACCGCTCTCCGCTTTTTTCGGGTGCAATAGAAGGGACAGGTCCGAGGTATTGTCCGTCAATTGAGGATAAGGTTGTAAAGTTTCCGGATAAAAACAGACATCAGGTGTTTATCGAACCGGAGGGACTCCATACAAATGAGATGTATGTCGGAGGCATGTCGAGTTCGCTTCCGGAGGATGTCCAATATAAGATGTATCGGAGTGTACCGGGACTTGAAAATGCAAAAATTGTAAGAAATGCGTATGCTATTGAATATGACTGCATTGATGCCAGACAATTAAAGAGCACTCTCGAATTTAAAAATATAGAAGGGCTTTTCAGCGGAGGTCAGTTTAATGGAAGTTCCGGATATGAGGAGGCGGCGGCCCAGGGGCTGATCGCGGGAATCAATGCGGCGCGGAAACTGCAGGGGAAAGAAGGTATTATAATTGACCGTTCTCAGGGCTATATAGGGGTGCTCATTGATGATCTTGTGACAAAGGAAAGTCATGAACCATACCGTATGATGACATCAAGAGCGGAATACAGGCTTCTTCTCAGGCAGGATAATGCGGATCTGAGGCTGACCAGAATAGGATATGAAGCTGGTCTGATCAGCGAAGAGCGTTATCAGAGACTTTTGGATAAAGAACGAATGATAGAAGAAGAGCGGAAGCGTGTAGAACATACAAATATCGGTACATCGTCAAAAGTCAGGGATGTGCTGGAAAAATACGGAAGCACCCCTCTGAATTCCGGGACAACTCTCGCGGAATTGATCCGGCGCCCGGAACTTTCCTATGAAAAGCTAAAGGAAATTGACGAGAACAGACCGGAACTGCCGTATGATGTACAGGAACAGGTAGACATTAATATTAAATACGACGGTTATATAAAACGACAGACACGTCAGGTAGAACAGTTTAAAAAGCTGGAAAATAAGAAAATACCGGAAAATATCAATTATGATGAAATACAAAGCCTTCGGATAGAGGCTAAGCAGAAGCTGAATCAGATCCGTCCCGTTTCCATTGGACAGGCATCCAGGATATCAGGAGTATCTCCGGCGGATATATCAGTACTTCTTGTGTATTTAAAGTTATCATAAAAATCAAAAAAGTCAGGATGAAGAATATGGATAAATTTGCTGAAGAATTAAATAAAATCGGAATTACGCTTACTGATATTCAGAGAGAACAGTTTGACCGCTATTATGAACTTCTCGTTGAGCGTAATAAAGTAATGAATCTTACAGGAATTACTGAGTATGATGAAGTGAATTTAAAACATTTTACCGACAGTCTTACAATTGTAAGAGTGAACGATATGTCCGAAATATCTACGCTTATTGATATTGGGACAGGAGCCGGATTTCCGGGAATACCGATAAAAATTGTATTTCCTCATGTAAAAATAGTTCTTCTTGATTCGCTTAATAAAAGGTTAAAATTTCTTAATGATGTGATTGAAGAACTTAATCTGGAAGATATTGAAACACTGCATGGCAGAGCAGAAGATCATGCAAAAAATCCAAAATACAGAGAAAAATTCGACCTGTGTGTGTCCAGGGCAGTGGCAAATCTTTCTACTCTGAGCGAATATTGTATTCCGTTTGTGAAAAAAGGAGGGTCATTTGTTTCTTATAAAAGCGGTGATTCTGATGAAGAAATCAGACAGTCGGAAAATGCCGTTGATCTGCTCGGCGGAAAAATAGAGACGGTTAAGCGGTTTATGCTGCCAGATACAGACATAGGAAGAACATTGGTGAAAATAGATAAAATAAAAAATACTCCGGGAAAATACCCGAGAAAAGCCGGGGTTCCGGCAAAAGAACCTTTGTAAATCTGCATAATTGATAAAAGTGACGATAGAATGAATGAAGGAAGCCGCAGACATTTAAAACAGTCTGCGGCTTCCTGTTTCAAGCATTTGAACATACACAAACCCGGATTTATTCTCCTTCGGAAAATAAGATTTGTATTTGTTCTATAAATTCTTTTGGATTTTCCACATGTGGAAGCTGTTTTGTTTTATTTATCCCCACAATTTCAATAGAGGGAAGCTGGTTTTGATATTGATTTGCGGACAGTATATTTTCGGGATTGGAATTTCCTATAATAATAAATATACTATTATTCAATTTACTTAGGCAGCATAAAATATTTGCGTTTGTAAATCTCGATTTTTTACAGGCATAAAGAAATTTTGAATGTGCTTTATGCTTATGGGAGGATTCAAAACAGGTTAAAATATCATTTTCATCTACTTTATTATGGTCGTAAAAATAAGAAGAAACAAATTTCTGAGATATTGTTTTTTTATTTACGTTCATATTGTAGATAAAAGTGCCGACTATAGGTGTTGATAAGAGATATTTAATTGTTTTCGTACGTTTTGTAGGTATCTTGGCAAGTGAAACAAGATTCTGCGGGTTGATCATTGCTACTTTGTTTATAATAGTGTTATCATTTGAACAAGCCATCAACACAAAAGGTGCTGAATCTCTGGAAACAATAACATCAGTTCTATCTCCTATGATATGCTTGATAAAATCAGTTATTAACTGTACATATAAGAAGTTAGTATAGGTTAAAATAGGATGATCCGAACATCCGCATCCTAAAAGATCCAGAGAATATACAGTGTATGTTTTTGCCAGTGATGCTTCTATTTTATTCCATTCATGTGATGAAGAACATACATCAAGATTATGAATAAGAAGAAGAGGAGAACCGGAACCTTTTTTCTTGTAGGCAATCTTCCCAAATCTCCATTCATAATATTCGTAAGTTTCCTCTTCAAGTCTATTGTCTGCAGTCGCGATATAATTAAAAATTCGATTTACAACATGCATTGTACCGAGTGCTGTGCCGATAAATGCAGCTGCAACGCTGATATTTTTTTTCCAACTCACTATTGTTCACCACCCTTTTATTTCTTCTTATTATACTACACCAAAATAATCAATTCAAGGATAGGTGAGACTTCAATGTTGTTTCTCTTTCTTAATGTTTCACGTGAAACATTGGTAAAGAATAAATAAAAATATTGTTTCACGTGAAACATTATATAGATTAATAAAATGAAAAGTGCTATAATAAATAAGTATCTGAAAAAGAGGTTTTGTGAGGAGGCAAAAATGGGGAGAATCATTGCAATTGCCAATCAAAAAGGAGGCGTTGGAAAGACAACTACTGCTATCAATCTTTCTGCGTCTCTTGCGAGTATGAATAAAAAAGTTCTTGCGCTTGACATGGATCCTCAGGGAAATATGACAAGCGGGCTTGGAGTTGATAAGGATGAAGCAGAAACAACAGTCTATGATCTAATTATAGGAAATGCTGGAATTGAAGAATGTATTTGCAGGGATGCATTAGAAAATCTTGATGTACTACCTTCAAACATTAACTTATCAGCCGCAGAAATCGAATTAATAGGGGTTGAAAACAAAGAATATATATTAAGAAGCGAAGTTGAAAAAGTAAAAAATGAGTATGATTTTATCGTAATAGATTGTCCGCCGGCATTAAGTATGCTGACTATAAACGCAATGACTACTGCTGATTCGGTAATAGTTCCAATACAGTGCGAATATTATGCACTGGAAGGATTGAGTCAGTTAATACACACAATAGAACTTGTGCAGGAAAGGTTGAATCCGAATCTTGAAATAGAAGGCGTTGTGTTTACTATGTACGATGCCAGGACAAATCTCTCATTACAGGTTGTTGAAAATGTCAAAGACAATCTGAACCAGAATATCTATAAGACAATAATCCCGAGAAATATCAGACTGGCAGAAGCACCAAGCTATGGTATGCCGATCAATCTCTATGATCCAAAATCGACGGGAGCAGAAAGTTATATGCTGTTAGCGGAAGAAGTTATTCATAAAGGAGAAGAATAGTTATGGCAGCAAAAAGGAATGGATTGGGAAAGGGATTAGACAGTCTTATCCCGGATAAAAAGGTTAAACCAGCAGTTTCAGATAAAACCGAAGAAAAGGTAAAAAAAGAAGGATTAAATAAGAGCGGTGAAATCATGGTGAAAATAAATGAAGTTGAACCAAACCGTGAACAGCCCAGAAAAGACTTTGATGAGGACGCTCTTATGGAGTTGGCTGATTCTATAAAGCAATTCGGAATTCTTCAGCCCCTGCTCGTGCAGAAAAAAAAGGACTATTACGAAATAATTGCCGGAGAGAGAAGATGGAGAGCGGCGAAGATTGCGGGAATTAAAGAAGTCCCTATTATTGTAAAAAACTATACGGATCAGGAAATCGTAGAAATTTCTCTGATTGAAAATATACAGCGCGAAAATCTTAATCCGATAGAGGAAGCAATGGCATATAAGCGCCTTCTTGAAGAATTTGACCTGAAACAGGACGAGGTTGCCGAGAGGGTTTCTAAAAGCAGGACTGCCGTCACAAACTCTATGAGACTCTTGAAATTAAGTGACAGAGTACAGCAGATGATCGTAGATGATATGATCAGCACAGGTCATGCGAGGGCACTGCTTGCAATCGATGATGAAGAACAACAATATATGCTGGCAAATAAGATCTTTGATGAAAAACTCAGTGTAAGAGAAACTGAAAAGCTTGTTAAAACACTGAAAAACCCTAAAAAGGAAGTAAAGAAAACAATAATCGAACATACGTTTGTTTATGAAAATCTGGAAGAACAGATGAAAAATATCATAGGTACAAAAGTCAGCGTGAATCCGAAAGCGAATGGAAAGGGTAAAATAGAGATAGAATATTATTCAGAAGAAGAATTGGAAAGAATCTATGATCTGATCATGTCGATCCATACAAAATAGTCAGATCGTCAAACAGGGGAGTTATATGATTAAAAGGAGATGTAAAAAAGAATGGATGGAATATTGGGTAGTTTAGGGATCGATCCGTTTTATATATTTTTGGTTCTTTTTATAATGCAGATCATACTGATCGTCCTTCTCGTACTGCTGGGGGATAAGTATAAAAGGCTGCAGAAAAGCTATTCTGTTTTTATGCGGGGTAAAAACGGAAAAAGCATTGAAAAAAAAATATTTAAAAAGTTCGAGGAATTAGAAGAAATATCTGATCAGGTCAAAATAAATGAAAAGGAAATTGAAGACCTGAGAAAAAAGATGGAGCGCCATTATCAGAAGGCGGGAATCGTGAAATACGATGCATTCCATGAAATGGGCGGCAATCTGAGTTTCGCTCTGACCATGCTGGACGAAAATGATAATGGATGGATCTTAAATGCCATGCACAGCCGGGAAGGCTGCTATACTTATATCAAGGAAATCGTAAGAGGCGAAAGCTATATTGAACTTTCAGAAGAAGAAAAACAGTGCCTTGAAAAAACGATCTATCAGGAAGAATATGATATAAAAGACATGGAAAAATAAATGAAATGAGAGGATAAAAAAGTGTTAGACATCAAATTTTTAAGAACAAATCCGGAAGTAGTAAAACAGAATATCAGAAATAAATTTCAGGATGAAAAACTCCCCCTGGTGGATGAAGTGATCGAACTGGACAAGAGAAACCGAGAAATCAAGCAGGAAGTGGAGGCACTTCGCGCTGAAAAAAATAAAGCGTCCAAACAGATCGGAGCCATGATGGCTCAGAAAAAGCTTGACGAAGCAGAAGCACTCAAGAAAAAGGTAGCAGAGAGCGCGGGACGGATCGACGAATTATCTGTGGAGGAAAAAGATGTAGAGGAAAAGATCAGAAAGATTATGATGACAATTCCAAATATCATTGATCCGTCTGTTCCGATCGGAAAAGACGACAGTGAAAATGTTGAACTTGAAAGATTTGGAGATCCGGTTGTACCTGATTTTGAAATTCCATATCACACAGAAATCATGGAATCTTTTAACGGGATCGACCTTGACAGTGCGAGAAAGGTCGCGGGAAACGGATTCTATTACCTTATGGGAGACATTGCAAGACTCCACTCGGCTGTGATCGCATATGCAAGAGATTTTATGATAAACAGAGGATTCACCTACTGTGTTCCTCCGTTTATGATCCGCAGCAATGTAGTGACAGGAGTTATGAGTTTCGCAGAGATGGATGCCATGATGTACAAGATCGAAGGAGAAGACCTGTACCTGATCGGTACGAGCGAGCACTCAATGATCGGTAAATTCATCAATACACAGCTTACGGAAGATCAGCTTCCTCAGACGCTGACCAGTTACTCACCGTGCTTCCGCAAGGAGAAGGGCGCGCACGGAATTGAAGAGAGAGGCGTCTACAGGATTCACCAGTTTGAGAAGCAGGAAATGATCGTTGTTTGTAAGCCGGAAGAAAGCATGGGATGGTATGACAAGCTCTGGAAGAATACGGTAGACCTCTTCCGCTCGATGGATATCCCGGTAAGAACGCTGGAGTGCTGTTCAGGAGATCTCGCTGATCTGA
>ERZ791922.417-NODE-417-length-28081-cov-3.519482_pt1 | contig 28081 bp, 23 predicted proteins | sample MGYA00510134_ERZ791922 | MGnify/ENA primary metagenome ERZ791922 (study PRJEB30046, sample SAMN00792101) | human gut metagenome | study: EMG produced TPA metagenomics assembly of the A metagenome-wide association study of gut microbiota in type 2...
ATTAATAATATAGGGGTTTAATTGTCTTTCTCTTTCTGTTATTGTAACATAAGGTACTAATATATCGGTTATGTCCCGCGGTATCTTTTCGTAATTCTCATCAATTAAGTTTATTTTTTCAATAACCTGAACACTTTCGTTACCTTGCAATTCTGTATCTGTGGCAACTGCGGAATTGAGTTCATAGACATCTTCTTCACTATTATTTAGGTCATCTAAATAAATATAGTTATCCTCTACCTCGTGTTTCTCCGTATGCATTAATATTTTTTTATCTTTACATTTTTCTCCAGCAAATGTATAATCTTCGGTTACTGTAGATAAAACAGCCGTAAGTAATAAAAAAGAAAACAATCTCTTAAACATGTATATACTCCCCTCTAATACTAAATAAGTATAGTTCTACTAAGTACTTTAATATAATCATTCTCGATGTTTTTTACGGTCTAATAATTTTATCTGATATGAAAGTTGCTACTTTTATAAACTCCCAGCCTAATTTTAGTAGTAAGCAATATCATTTGTTTCATTGTGCTTATATATAGTTCACAATAAATATAGTTATTCTCCTTTCATCATATTTTATAGAACCATTACTCTCCCATGAATAATGTTCTTTGGCAACATACATAAAGCAGAAATCTTGTTTAATCATGTATATACCTCTCTCTAATATCAAATAACGAATCCTTGGCAAGTATTTTAATAATATGATCATTTCTGTTGTTTCTCACTGTATAATAATGATGATTAAATATAAATGTAGCCACTTTGGCGAACTCCCCGTTTACTTTAAATTCATAAGCAAATTCAATCATTGTATTGTACTTATCCCACTTATATGGTATACAAAAAATCAAACTTTCATCCTTTAGGTACATCTCTATAGAATCAATCGGTTCATCGGAATAATGTCTTTTATTAAATAACTTAATAAACTCTGTCTTTTTATTTTCAGCATAGTCCGAGCTTTCTCCGGATTTTATTAGATCTTCTAAATCTTCAAGAATAAATTTTTCTTCGTCTGTTACAATTATTCTTGAAATAAGAAAATCATAAGTTTCATTAAGTTCATTCCTGTCTCTATTCGTTTTAAGAACATATAAAACACAGGCTATTAATAAAAATGCTAGTGATACAAATACAATTACAGGATTTTTTTTCATTTTCAAAAACCTACCTTTAATACTAGATAATGACATATGCTCACCTAACCCCACTATAAAAAATCTTCCATAAAAGGTACTCAAATATAATTGTATATTTTTTACATTAATCAATTATATGGTATAAAATATTTAATGTCAAGATAGTTTCGATCGTTCCTTGTTATGACTAAAAATATATCTTCCTTCCCTTTTCATCCTCCATCGCAGTCTTCCTATAAAAATAAGAGCAAATCACATCTCTCCATTCCTTAGCATGTTCCAGTTGTTCCTGTAATCGAAGCAATACTCTATGAAAAGGTACTTCCTCAAGTTCACCTTTTAAAGTTTCCCACAACCGAATCATCTCTTCTACATTCTCAACACCTTCAAAGTGCGAATCATAGATATGCTGAATCAAAGTCTTACCAGACTTTAACCTATAGGTATAAGGAATGCGATGGAAGAATAATAACAGCTCTTCTGGACATGTTTCCACTGATTCATATAGCTCTTCATTAGGTTTATGATATTGTGTCGTATACCCGGTTCCATTCTTCGTTCGGTCCACACCGATTGCTTTATGGTCAGCTCGGTGGTAGGTTCCCCAACGGTCATATTCATATCCATCCACATTTGGTCCATAATGATGAGAAGGATTCACCATCCATCCAATACCTAGCGGAGAAGTATAGTTCTCATAAGCTGGCCAGGATATCATTAGAATTTTAGTTATATTATCTATGGCTTGTTCCTTCGTACCGTAGGTTAAGGTAATCCATTCTTTCGCAATCTCCTCTGATGTTAGTTCTGGTTCAAAACTAAGCCTTCCATATCCATAGAGGTTCGCTGCTGCCAAATCATGACCAGTCCAGTTTTCATCAGTTCCTGTATTTGCTACTGCTGCCATTCCAGTGTTTTTATTACCATAGGTATTACCGCTTACGATATCTAGTACTGTATCATTTTCTTCTTTGCAATAAGTCCTAAACTTTAAGATGTCCTTGAACATCGGAATTAAGTAACAAACATGTCTTTGCTGACCTGTATATTCCTGTGCAATCTGAACCTCTAGCATCAGATTTGTTTTCTTCATCCCACCGAATAAAGGGGATACAGGTTCTCTGACCTGAAAATCCATTGGACCATTTTTCACCTGTAAGATTACATTCTCAGAGAAACTACCATCTAATGACTGGAAGTTATCATAACTTGCCCTTGCTCTGTCTGTCTTCGTATCTCTCCAATCCTGTTTGCAGTTATACACAAAACATCTCCAGATAATCAGGCCTCCATAAGGTTTTACTGCTTCAGCTAACATGTTGGCACCTTGTGCATGGGTTCTTTGATAGGTAAATGGCCCCGGTCTTCCCTCGGAATCTGCCTTCACTAAAAACCCTCCAAAGGAAGGTATCTCTTTAAATAATAACTGTACTGCTTCCTTCCACCACAGGCAGACTGCTTCCTCACATGGGTCAGCAGTTGTTAATCCACCTAGTTCCATAGGCGCTGCAAAATTTAAGGATAGAAAAAGTTTAATCCCATAGGCTGCAAAAATTTCACCCATCTGCTTTAATTTGTCTATGTAGCGGTTTGTTATTAAATTAGTAGCAATACCACGAACATTCACATTATTAATCACTACTGCATTGATACCAACGGAAGAAACGAGCCTTGCATAAGCTTTGGTACGTTCATTCACTATCACTTCCCCATGTTCAAAAAAGAAGGAATTTCCGGAATACCCCCTCTCGATACTGCCGTCCATATTGTCCCAATGATTTAACATTCGAAGAGGATTCTTTGGCAAGATCCTTTTATTCAGAGTATGAGCATCTATGTTAAGAATGGCACTGCGTATCAAGTCAAAAGTTCCATAGAGAATACCCTGGGAAGTGAACGCTTCTATTCGAATCATCTCTTCTTCTGAGGTAATTCGATATCCTTCCGTTGACAGTTCTTTATCGTCGCTGATCTGAAGATGAATTCCTTTTCTATTACTACCTGAACTTACTTTTATATTCTCTGATGTCGTTTCCAAAAAGCTGCTTTTCATTTCAATAGAAAATAACTCTTTTGCAGCTATTTTTAGTTCAAATACTGCATTTTTTACAATAGAGTCCTCTTTATTATAAGTTACGAATGTAAAATAATTTCGCATCGCTAGTCCGTCGTTTTTACGGTAATTTAACCACGCTTTCTCAAATCCCATTGTTAATCTCCTCCTCTTCCAATCTTAAATGTAAAACAACACCTTAATGATACATACTTTTTTTAATACTCATTATATCCTTAGGTTACTTATAAACCAACTATACGTTATGAATCCTAAGCACACTTCTTATTTTTTGCTCTATTTTTCTCAAATAATGCTATTTTTTAGCGTTATGAAATTTTGTTAATCAAATAATGCTACTTTCATCCAATTTCTCTTTACAATTTTTTCTTAATGATCTATACTAAACATATTAATTGCACGATTTTCACTCAGAATAAAAACAATATTTGTGCATATCTAATAGATTTTTTTGTATTTAAGTTATCGCAACATATGACCAAATGAAGCTTATTAGTGTAAATCTTAAAAGGGAGGGGCCTCTATGATAGAAATATTAAACGGTACACGAGAAACGGTTGCATACGATGAGAACATCGGTATACGACTTTACTTAAATGAGGAGTACGAAGATTATCCAATTCACTGGCATACTGCTGCAGAAATTATTATGCCAATTGAGAATACATATGAGGTTGTCGTAAATAATACACGCTACCATCTGGATGTTGGCGATATTATCCTACTACCTTCTGGTGAGCTTCATCAACTCTATGCTCCAACAAAGGGGCAACGGATTATCTTCCAATTTGATTATTCCTTACTCTATAATCTCAATGGATTTGACTCTGTATTTCATATGTTCCATCCTTGTACTATCATTACAGATGAAACAATGCCTGATATTCATGAGGATCTTCACAATCTCATGCTTCGTATTATGAAAGAATACTTTAGTGACTCTCCTTTAAAAGAAGCAGCAATTTACTCTATGCTCGTTAATTTCTTCGTCATCCTAGGGCGAAACCATATCACCTCAGAGAAAAAGTTTCCGAATGCAAAGAGTCCGAAGCGTCATGAATACATCGATAAATTTCTCATGGTCTGTACCTATATTAATGAACATTGCACTGAACCAATTAACGTAGATGACCTAGCTAAGTTAGCCGGCTTTAGCAAGTATCACTTCATGCGCTTATTTAAAGAGTTTTCAAATATTTCTTACTATGACTATTTGAATAAACAGCGAATCATGCACGCAGAAAAATTGCTCATTGATCCTAACCTAACCATTACTGAGATTGCGATGCACTCCGGTTTTAATAGCCTTGCAACCTTTAACCGAATATTTAAAGAACAGAAACAGTGCACCCCTAGTGAGTATAAGCGCCTTCATGGTCCGAACATCATTCGGTTTAATACTTCTCAGGCATAGATATCATAAGTATCAATCATTAACACATCATTGCTTGCTCCTCACTTTTCATAGATTTAAGGTATTGGAAATATTAAGAGACTACATGTTTCGTATAAGATGTTACATTGTGGATGATTCTAAAATGAAATAGAATGAATGGTAGAAGTATATTGGCGTAATTTCTAAAGAGAAACATTGAAAATGGCTAATCTTCAAGAACGAACAATAATTTACTATATAGAAAGGTGAACGAACATGAGCAATCAACTTAATAATCGAAGATTAATGAATGATGGCTGGAGTTTTTCTAAACATCAGCTAGGCGCGACCCTATCACAAGTGTTAGATGAAAAAACCGTATGGCTACCTGTTGATTTACCCCATGACTGGCTAATTTATAATACCTACGATTTGTATGAGACCGGGGAGGGTTGGTATCGAAGGACGTTACCAATGGAGCAATTAAAAAATAAGCAGAGATACACCTTACGTTTCGAGGGTGTCTATATGAATTCTACCCTCTATGTCAATGGAAAGGTAGCTGGTGAATGGAAATACGGTTACTCTACCTTTGAATTTGATATTACTGACTTTTTGGTGGTAGGTGACAATGAAATTGTAATGCAGGTAATCTATGAATCACCAAATTCAAGATGGTATTCCGGTGCAGGAATTTATCGTAATGTATGGTTTCATACCTATCCTGAAATACATATTAACCCAGATGGAATTTATATATCAACTCAAAAAACTGGAGACGATTTTTCTGCTTTTCTCTCAACGGAACTCTCCTCCTTACCTATCAGTATGGAGCCAGAAATTGTAGTACCAGAAAGTTCCTGTGGAATAGCGAAAGATTCATTTTCTTCTACAATTGAACTTCGTCACACTTTATGGTCACCAAACCATGAATTAGTTTGTACTCACACCGTCAACGTTACAGCTGAGGTTACGAAGAATGCCTTCTATGTGCAAGAGAGTACGTTACATATTAAAACCCCTTTTCTATGGGACCTTAAGACACCAAATCTATATCAGGTACAAACTGAGATTATAAAAGATAACACTGTAATACAAACTGTGGAGCAAAACATTGGTTTTCGAACCATAGAATACTCCTGTAAGGAAGGCTTTTTCCTGAATGGAAAACATGTAAAACTGTATGGAGTATGTCAGCACCACGATCTTGGCTCCCTTGGTGCTGCTATCAATCGCACTGCTCTTCGCAGACAATTAACCATATTAGCAGAAATGGGTGTCAACGCTATTCGTACTTCTCACAATATGCCAGCGATAGAGTTGATGGAACTTGCAGATGAAATGGGCTTTTTAATCGTTTCCGAAGGCTTTGATATGTGGGAACGTCCAAAAACTACTTACGATTATGCCCGCTTCTTCCCAGTATGGGTAGCAAAAGATGTAGCAAGCTGGATTCGCCGTGACCGAAACCACCCATCTATCATTATGTGGAGTATTGGAAATGAAATCTATGATACCCATGCAGACGAACGTGGGCAAGAAGTTACAAGGATATTATTAGATCTTGTTCAAAAGCATGATTATCGTCTGAATGCTCCTGTCACCATCGGATCTAATTATATGGCATGGGAAAATGCCCAGAAGTGTGCAGATATCGTGAAATTTGCAGGATATAACTATGCAGAACGACTTTACGGAGAGCACCATGAGCTTCATCCAGATTGGATGATCTATGGTAGTGAAACAGCATCTACCTTACAAAGCCGTGGAATCTATCATTTCCCATATTCTCAGCCAGTTCTTGCAGACGATGATGAACAATGCTCCTCCCTTGGTAATACAACTTCAAGCTGGGGTGCACGCAATACCGAATACTGCATAACAAAAGACCGCGATGCCACCTTTAGTGCGGGGCAATTCATATGGACAGGAACCGATTATATAGGCGAACCAACTCCATATTTTACGAAAAACTCTTATTTCGGTCAGGTAGATACTGCTGGTTTTAAAAAGGATACCTTCTATATCTATCAGGCAGAATGGACGGATTATAAAAAATCACCAATGGTACATTTATTCCCATATTGGGACTTTTCAAAAGGGCAAATGATTGACATTAGAGTTTGCTCCAACGCTCCTAAAGTTGAATTGTTCTTCAATGAAAATTCGCTTGGAACCTATGATATTGATCACAAATATGGTACGAAATTATGTGGTCACTGGCAACTGCCATTTGAAGAAGGTACCTTAAAAGCGGTTGCTTATGATGAACTTGGAACCATAATTGCAACAGATACTCGTACCTCTTTTGGTGATGCTGCAACGATTAAATTAACCCCAGATAAAACCACCTTACTTGCAAATAGTGAAGATCTAATCTTTGTAGAGATCAGTATGGAAGACTGTCAAGGAAATCCAGTAGAGAATGCAAATAATCGTGTCACTGTAGAAGTAAGTGGTGCTGGTCGTCTCATTGGATTAGACAATGGTGATAGCACAGATTATGATCAGTACAAAGGAATCAGCCGAAGATTATTCAGTGGTAAATTACTTGCTGTTATTGCATCAACCTTAACACCAGGTGAAATTACGATGAAGGTTTCCTCAGAAACTTTACAACCAAAGACTCTTACCTTTACTTCCATTCCATGTGAGTATCCGGAAGGCCTCAGCGATATTATGAAGAATACTGATCACATAATCTATCCGATACTAAATCCAGACGTTGTGATTCCTGCTACGAAGGAAACTGAGATACCAATTCGTAAGCTTGAAATCGTAACCCCTCTTGGTACCACTCTCTCTAAGGACTTAACATCAATTGAAGCTTATGTAATAGTTCATCCTGCAAATGCTACCTATCAAGATATCGATTGGAGAATTACCAATGGTTCGGGTATTGATTCCAATCTTGCTAAACTTGAGAAGGATGGAACCAAGGTGAAGGTAAATGCTCTTGGTGACGGAAAAGCATATCTACGCTGTACTTGTCAAAATGGTGCGGATAAGGTACGTATGTTTACTGAAGTCGAACTTAACTTTAAGGATCTTGGAGAGGCAACCATGAATCCTTACGAGTTTATCTATGGTGGTTTATACTCCTGGTCCAATACGAACCTAACGAATGGAATTGAACGTGGCATTTCTTCTCTGTTACAAATGGATACTTATATCTGTTTTCATAATGTAGACTTTGGTTCCTTTGGTTCTGATGAAATTACTGTTCCAATCTATTGCCTAAATGCGGAACCACCAGAATTTCAAATTTGGGAAGGTATCCCTCATGAAGAAGGTAGTGAATTACTGGCTGACTGTATCTTCACGAAAAAACCAATCTGGAATCACCATCAACCAGAAACTTATAAATTAAAGCGAAGAGTAAAAGGCATCGTAACGATTTCCTTCGTTGTTTTCGTCAGATTAAGCGTCCAAGGATTCCAGTTTACGAAACCACAAAAGGGATTTGAAAAATTAAATGCAACTGATTGTGACCTTATCTATGGAGATACCTTTACAAAGAAAGAATCTTGCATTGAAGGTATAGGAAATAATGTTGCATTGGAATTTTCAGAGATGGATTTCGGTGAACAAGGTATTACAAAACTTTCTCTTTGTGGGCATTCGCCAATAGAGAAGAATACAATTCATGTGAAATTCGTTTCAGAGGAAGGTAGTATAGAAGAGCTTGCCGAATTTAATTATACGGAAGAGTACGAAGTAAAAGAGTTTAAATTTTCAAGAAAAACAGGAAAATATAATGTTACCTTCTTATTCCTTCCGGGAAGCAACTTTGACTTTAAGTGGTTTCAGTTTGAGTAGGATTAAACTTACAAGTTTAGGCATATTTAAGAATATATTATTTCATGTTTTCATCCAGTAAACGAGTATCATGGGAGTAGTAAGCATGAGTTATATTTATGATTCATTATAAGCGGAGATAGTATATCATGAGAAATAGGAATATAATAAGAAGGTTAAGATTTATCAGCTATTTCATATTATCCTTATTATTGATTGCTGCCATTGTAATTGTATTAGATTTTAGCAGTTCAATAGCTTTTCTCGTACTTATCTTTGCATTCTTGCTTCAATGGAAATATTACAGGTGTCCTCATTGTAAAAAATCTCTCGATCTTCGTATGAGATTAAATGTTGATACACATTGTCCTAACTGTGGACATATCATCTCCCGTAGTAATGAATAATAAGGTAGTGTAGAGTAAGCATAAGGTATAAGCTAAAATCTAGTAATAACGTAATTTATAACAAAACCCATGAAACGCAGTAAGGTATCAAATGCCTGTACTGCATTTCATGGGTTTTTGAGTTAACTATGAAAAAAGTTTTCTTTAAACTTCTCTCAATCTCAATTGGACTTAAGAAGCAAATTGAACTACCTTATTATTAATTCTCTATCATCAAATTTAGAATTTCAACATCGGTCTCTTTCATACCGACTCTTCCCATCTGGCTAATCGTTTTGATGGTACGTTCTATGTTTTCTTTGACTAAACCTTCGCCGGCACCATACGTATTATCATCCATTGCTAAATAATGCCCCATCAATGCTGCATCCACCGCTGACGCAATTTTCGCTGCACAAGATGATTTTGCACCATCGCAAACAATACCTGAAACATTACCTAAAACATTCGTGATCGTTTTTGCTATCGTATCAAAGGAAGCATTGCATAGGTAAGATATCGCAGCACCACTTCCACAAGCAGCACTAACTACACCACAATACGCTGATAGCTTACCAATACCGCTTTTTAAATGAATGGCTATCAGGTTGCTTAAAACAAGCGCACGATATAACTGCTCTTTACTAGAATTTAAATGATGTGCATAAACTATCACTGGCAGAGAGACAGTCATTCCTTGGTTACCACTTCCGGAATTAATGATTACTGGCAATGTGCAACCTCCCATACGTGCATCTGATCCTGCAGCGGGATAGGCTTTTGCTAGCATCTTTACATCATTCCCGTAGTTTTTTACTATTGTTTTTCCTACATTAGCACCATAAGAGTTGGTTAAGCCCTCATTTGCTATCTTTAAGTTATAATCTATCTGTCTGCTTAATACCTCCGAGACATCTTCTATCTTTACAGTGTTTGCAAACTCATAGATTCGTTCTAATGTAAGTTGATCTTTTGGTAAAGAGGCAGTCTCTATTGCATTGCATCCATCACCTTGCTTTGCCTCATCTCTTTGTTGTTCTATCAATTCGCCGTTCTTTTTGATACTGACAATATTGGTATGACTCTCTTTTATCTCAACGGTAACAGTATCGCTTCCCTTAGTCGCAGTTACAATTATGTGCAAATTGAAAGATCCAGAAAGTAATTTCACTTCGCAAATACCTTTATTAAGAAGCTCTTTTGTTTCTTTGATGTGTTCTGACGTTATATCTTTTAACACCTCAAGCTTTCCGTCTGGATCACCGCCTACAGCTCCAAGGATGGCACTGGTATCGATACCCTTCATATTCTCGGTTGTTGGAACAATGACACCTTTTACGTTCTTAATAATATTTCCACTGCATTCCACAATAATGTGCTCTGGTATACTCCCAAGTACGTTACGAGCCTTTGCAGATGCATAAGCAATCGCAATTGGTTCCGTACAACCAAGTGCAGGTATTAGCTCACTATGTAATATCGCTAGAAAATCTTGATATACATGATCTCTCACTCTGTTATCCTCCGTTATTTCTATTTCCACATTCATAATTATAACAAGATACGCTTTCAAACTACTCGTGTTACTCGCTATAACATAATAATTTAATAACAATCATCAACTTTTCTACCATTTCATCTTCTCGATATTTGACACCAGAGTACAAAAAACGGTACTAAAGATTCGTTTAATCTATAGTACCGTAGCATACAATTTTTAACTCGTCAATATATGTTTTTCAGAGAACTAATATTTTTGTTTGCTAACTTTAAATCTTCCTTATGGCGCTTTCGCATCCATAGAATTTCTATTTCTCATAAAAGAGTATTCCCAACGTATTAGGTCCGCAATGAGAAGATATTACCCCACCAGCTCTAGTTATAAGTATCTCATTAAAGTAATTCAGTCCCTTTAGAAACTGATAGACTTCTTCTTCAATCTGCTTATCAATCCCAGAATGAGTGATAAATACTCTCCTTGGATCTGCCTTTTGTAGCTGCTCTTTTAATTCACCTGCATAATTCATAACAACTGTATGCTGTCTTCCTCGATATTTCTTCTCTACTCCCATCTTACCATTTTTCACAACAATCATGGGCTTTAATCGTAACGTATTTCCTAAAAGTGCAGTTACAGCGTTACATCTTCCTCCACGGTGAAGATAGGTTAATGTATCCACAACAAACGATGCTCGAATTTTATCCTTATCATTCTCCAGCCTCTTGACTATCTCCTCTGCCGTAAATCCTTCCTTCACTAGATCTGCTGCCCGTAGTACTAAAAGACCTATTCCAGTGGAAAGATTTGCAGAATTCACAACAAATAACCTATTATATTCCTGTTCCTGCGCTACCATTCTTACCACCTGACAGGTCACAGACATTTCTTCTGAGATACCAAAGAAGATAATAGTAACCTTTTTCTCCATGTATGGTCTTAATAATTCTAAGACAACCCCAGGTTCTGGTGCTGCTGTCTTAGGCGTCGCCCCTTCACGGTCTGACCATTCATAGATATCCTCAGGAGTTATCTCTTTACCATCTTGATAACTCTCCATCCCCAATACAATATTCAGTGGAATTATTGTAATATCATATTTACTTAATAATTCTTCCGATAAATCACAAGTACTGTCTGCAAAAATTTTTATTTCACTCATCGCTCTTCTCCTTATCTTCTATGTAAATTATGACCTCTGTTTTTACAACTCAACCAAGAAAAGTATTAAAACATTTCAAGTATATGGTAACATACCACTTTGAATTATAAAAATCAATCCCCTTTTTCTACCAGACATATGTTATATAAACATCAGTAGATAAGGCTTAATTACATAAACTTCTAAGGATTTTACTCTTTGGTACCAATCTATAAACCTAAATCTGTCATAGATGGCTGCTTTTCTTCAAGCCAATAAATTGAACCATTCTCTTTTCGATTGATAAATCGAAAATCATACAATTCTCTCCTAATTAATGCAGCATCTTGAAAACAACAAACAGCGTTAATTATCTCATTCATTTCCTTCTCTGTATACTCTCTCCCACTCTCAAACTCCTTTGCAATTAAAAACAAAGCTGCATTCTTTAGTTTCCGCTTTGCTGGATATTCGATGAGTTGATTTTCTTTATTTAAAAAATTCTTTAACAACGAGAGTACGTTCTCTTCTAATTGCTTATGTTCCATAAAAAACCTCCTTTCTTCTCTTCCCAGTACTATTATTCAAAATCACTACTCAATCTTAAAAAACTTTATTCATAACTAATAGTAGCAAATCCCACCATATCGATATGCATTGGAGCCTCATTAGTACCACCAAACATATGGTTAGCACCAATCGCAATATGAATGGTTCCTTCCATCTTTTCATCTAAGACAGTACAGCCAGTAAGTTCTCTAATGTTTGGATTCAATCCAATACCAAACTCACAGACCACACGACCATTCTCAGGTAGCTCCATCAGATATTTCTTAACTACATCATGATTACTATCCACAATTTTGCCCCCGCTTATGGTTAGAATCACTTGCTTACATACTGGTAAGTCATCCAGATAAAGAGTTTCAAAATACATGGTTCCTTCTGTTCTATCCTCCAGTGGAGCAATGTAGACTTCACCACATGGCAAATCGCCATCTCCAGCATCGATATTCCACTCTCGGTTCTCATATTCTATCGTTAAACTCTCATGTTCACCAGTATGTAGGATTGCTTTTTTCGTATTCTTAAGTTTTTCTACCTTTTCTTCTCCAAGAAGACGTATCGCTTCGTAATTAACATCATAGGCACTTGTTATTTTTTCAATAAACTCTTGTGGTTTCATTTGAAATTCTTTTGCATTGTCCTCCGTTGGTATTCTTAATTGAGTAAATCGTTTTGCTTTCCTTAAGGTACCAAACAAACCTGACATATATCTGCGATAGTTTTGCATAGCTTCTTCACTTAAGTTACCCCCAATAACTACTGGCTGATAAGCAAATAAATCAATTACAGCATCAAAATTCTTAAATATCTCAAAATAGCGTTCCTTAAAACAACAATTCCCCGCTTTCGTAAATAACTCACGATTTACAGTTCTTGATTGCATTACTTCAAAAGGTGTCGCACCTAAAAAAGCTACCTGTATTGAAAAATCATGTAATATCTCCCTATCCTTATCTTCTCCCCAAAAATGCAAGAGAATTAACTCCCCCTCTTTTACTCCCGTCGCTTTTAAAAGTTTCTTGATTAATTCCTTTTCCATCCTCTTCCTCACTTTCACATTAGCATAATAAATGGATAGCTTATGTATCTGTACCTAATAGTATTGGTATGTATATCTAATCGTATTGTTTCATCTGTTATTATAATAGTCTATTTATATTATGTCAATATTGATTTTATATTTATCTAATTATATTTAGGATCTATGTTCCCACAACTCCTTGTTTATGGGCTTCGCATACTTCTAATTAAACTTTTCAAAGTATCTATGTTGTATGGATATCTCCCTAAACAAGAAAAAGCACGCTTCTCGTACTTTTCCTTATCATGAATTAAAAAGGCGGTAGAAAACAATTTTGCTTTCCACCACCTTATTTTGGTTATTACATCTAATTTTTAAGTTAATAGATTCAGAACTATTACTTTCTTATTCAATCTTACAAAATACAAACTATATTTAGAACACAAGCTGCACCAAAAGCATATACACTACTGTACCTCCGCCAATACTCAATAAGACATTATTCTTTAAACGATGTAAAATCAGAATTACCCCAATTGCTAGTAATTCTGGTAGCCCATGACTGCCTTTTACTATATTTACACCTTTTAAGCAATAAACAACCAATAGTCCCATCATTGCTGTAGGAAGTGCCTTTCCTAAAAATTGTATGTATTCAGGTATTTTCTTATGTTCTGGAAATAAGAGAAATGGAAGAAACCTTGTGATCATCGTTCCAAGTGCTACTGCCACTATAATTCCAATCGTTTGAAGTGAAGTTAAATGCATAACTTTTTCCTCCCTCCACTTAAGCATAGTACTATAAGTATCATTGCAGGAATTACCATCTGGTCTGCTCCAAAGATAAGTAAACTAAGAATGGAACACACGATACCCACAATTCCCATAGCACGATTCTCTTTCTTCTTCCACTGTTCTAAAAATAATACAACAAACAATGCTGTTAATACAAAATCTAACCCTTCTGTGTTAAACGTGATAAAATTTCCAGCAATACCACCTATGAATGTACCAAATACCCAATATAGATAATTTAATAAAGAGATTGCAAAGTAAAAGTACCTCCGCTCCACTCCTTCTGGTGGTTCTACTCCATATGTTATAGAGAATGTTTCATCACATAGTACATAGATTAAAAAATATCGTATCTTGCCGAGCCCACGATACTTACTTAACATAGAAATTCCATAAAATATATGTCTGGCATTTACCATAATACTAAGTAAAAATGCCTGAACGGGTTGAAAAACTGTGGTCAATAAGGTAATTGCAACAAACTGCATACTACCGCAAAATGCAACTGCACTCATTAGAACAGACCAGAAAGGACCGTAACCCTTCGTTTTCATTAATACCCCATACGCCATACCTAAAAATAAGAATCCTGTTAATATGGGTATCGTATGAGGAAATGCTTCTTTCAATGCTTTTTTCATAGTGTACCTACTTTAATATAATATTTATATACCGAAGAGACGTTATTAATAATCCTCCACATCAAATTCACGGTTCTTAAAATAATACTTTCTATCTTCTTCCGTAATTTGACGAATGACACGACAAGGATTCCCCACTGCGATTGAGTTATCCGGAATATGCTCTGTAACTACACAATTACAAGCTGAAAAGCTTTATTTTCAGCTTGTTACGATTCATGCTCAATAGCACAAGCTTTACTTTTCCCTCTCCTGCAAGTAAATCCCAAAGTTAGAATACCTCTTTAACGAATTGCAGTCAAGTTTTATGAACTCCCACGTCTCCTCATAGTCTCCCTTGACTGCTACGTCATCCTCTTTAAAAAGATTCGCAAACTCTCCTGGCTTTTTATAAAAGCGATTCTCAAATTCCTCTGCCAAACGTTCCTTCTCTTCACGAGTTAAATTAGGATTATTATGAAGGACATGATCCATATTAGAAGAAAAGTAATACACATGATAAGGAATCGTTCTCCATACCTTCTCTATTGATAACATTCTTTCAATAACATCTGACTTTTGTTCGTTACGCTCTTTTATATTCTGTGGATCTGGCGTTAAGATTTCTTCTGACTCGTATTTCGTATGTGGTGCCCCCTCCTCCACCTTAGTCTCCTTTTTTATATGCTCCTTTGATATAAATGCACCATCTGTATCGATAATATGGACAACCTCATAAAAATCTTTTGGTTTAAAGATACTTCCACTAAAGTTTTTAACAATGCCACCAATTCGCTCACTAATATTACTTGCATTAGTCCCATATCTTGACGTAATATCTCCATGAGTTAAGACAAAGTGAACCGATGCCCCCTCAAGGAGCTCACAAAGACAGATAGAGAGACTAGTCTTATCATGAATTCCCTCCACAATAAATAATATAATTTTTCTACTTTCCATCGCTATCACCTGCCATCTTCAATGCTCTTCTTATGACATAAGGATTGGTCATCTCATAGATACACTCCTTCTGTCCTCCAAGAATAATATCATGATAGTAAAAGTCTCTTAGATTCTGATTCGTTCTCACATTTTGAAGGCGCAGATATCGATGATTTTCATTGGTTGTGGTAAAAAGTATATTTTTCTTATTTAATACTTCAAGTGGCCGTAAATTATGAGAAGTAAAGATGAGTTGTCCTTGACCAGACTCTTCAAAAATTTGCAGTAGCTCTCCAAGTAAAAACTCAAAAATCCCACTGTCAAGCTCGTCAATCGCTACAGTAACTGATGCATCCTTATAAGCAAGTATCACCGCATAGAGAATAGAAATTAGCTTTTTGATGCCATCGGATTCATATTGAAGTAAGATTTCATGTTCTCCCCGTCTTGCATATAATTGAGTCACGATTAGATCTTCTCCATTCTCTCCTTTCTGTTCTTCTAATTCCACCAAACGAATACTAAGGCCTGGCACTAATTCTCCAAGAACTACATTTACTAGCTCTATCTTTTGTTGGATCATAGGTGTAAATTCTTTCGGAAGTAAGGATGTTCCGTTCAGTTTTAAACTACCATATAACATCGATACTGTTTTTTTATCATCTAAGACAAAAGAGAAAGGTAATGCAATATTCGCATTGATAACACCGCTCTGGACATTGCTGATAATATGAAGTTGATAGGTTGCATAGTAATTGAGCTGACAGATTATTTTTAGAAGATCAGAGTTACTTACTTCCGATATCATAGTTAACATATCTTTTGAAAAAAGATATGAAATCCCATTCTGATGTGCCCTAGTTAATAATTCTTCAAGATGATATTCCTTCTTATCTCTGAATAGGTCTGATAAAAGATTCTTCGGTGAAACTTTTATACTAAGCATCCCGTTCTCATTTTCATATTCTTTTTTTACAAAAACCTTTACAGTCTTTGATTTTTCATAACGGTTCGATTGAAGTTTTGATATACTTAGTATTTCACTGGTTATTGTAACACTTCTCTCCACTTGAGTATCTCGTTTTGCTTCCAACTTAGAGTTCACTTTAAGATTTGATTTAAGGTCAATTCGAGTTCTCTTTTGATCCTCAGATAATTCTTCTTGATCCTCAGCTAGTTCTTTTCGACACTTAGCTAATTCTTCTTGATCCTTATCCAAGAACTTTCTTTTGATTATGTCCACCTCTTTTGAAAAAGTCACTTCATAGACTACCTTGTACTTTTCCTGTTCTTCCGTTACCACGCTAAACTCAAACGAGCAGACTGCTGCCTGCTCGCCGCATGTAATCATATTACTAAAATTCATTGGTAATGCAGTACCACTCATCAATCCTTTTAACAAAGATAATGCACATATAAGTGTTGTTTTTCCAGAACCATTCTGACCATATACTCCGAGAACATCCGCTTTTCTCTCATAGATATCTTCCCAAAGATTACAAGTAAACCGAATATTTCCCATTCTGACATTCTTTAAGTTCTGTATCGTTATCTTTTGTAATCGAATTATTGATTTTGCCATACTGCATCCCTCTCGTTATTTTTATCGCTAATGGTATGTTAACTATTTAATACGATTTTATTCACACTATTTACGAGGGCTAGTGCACTTGCTTTCATAACATCTCTTTCAATTGCTTTACCAAAATAAAATTTTCCGTCATATTGGATTTGAACAACTACCTTTCCTAAGGACTCTTTTTCTGCACCGATATTTTGAATTCGATAATCAATCAGATGAATTGGCATATCTACCGCTTTTAGTATTGCTGCATATAATGCCGATATTGCACCATTTCCAGCCTCACTCACTACAGCTTCCTGATGATTTCGAACTAATTTCACTGTTGCTGACGGTAGATTCATATTGACATTCATTTGAAAATCTTCTAACATCCACAGCTTTTTTTCACCATTCTTTTGAACTCTATCATCCCCATCCAGTAAATCGATGACGTCATTATCATAAACTTCTTTTTTCTCGTCCGCTATTTTTAGGAACTTGGCATGAATATCATTTAATACATCAGGTGCAATTTCATATCCAAGCTTTTTCGAGATATATTCAAATGCATGTTTTCCGGAACGTGCGGTAAGTACAATATCCATAGGAGGGGCACCGATATCAGAAGGTTCGAAAATTTCATACACATCCTTAGACTTAAGTAAACCATCCTGATGGATTCCAGAAGAATGTGCAAAGGCATTTTCCCCTACAAGTGCTTTATTTACTTGAACATCAAGACCCATTGTTCGGCTTACAATTCGGGAGGTTTCATAAATTGCTGAATGATTAATATCAGTGTATCCGTCATAATATTCCGGATGAAGTTTAATCCCCATAACCACCTCTTCTAATGAGGTATTCCCTGCTCTTTCTCCTATTCCGTTAATGGTACATTCTACTTTATTCGCACCATTTCGTACAGCAGCTAAGGTATTTGCAGTTGCAAGACCTGAATCATTATGGCAATGGACACTTAATAATACATGTGGAGCCACATTCTGAAGACGTTCATAGATTTGATGGATTAAACCACCAAACAACTCAGGAACCGCAAATCCTACCGTATCCGGTATGTTTACACAAGTAGCGCCCGCTTTTACTACTGCCTCAATTGTCTTCCACATATACTCTAAATCGGAACGGCTCGCGTCCTCAAGAGAGTATTCCACCTGCGAAGTATAGCGTTTAGCATAGGCTACCGCATCCACACCCATCTGTAAGATATCTTCTGGATTCTTATTGAATTTTTTAGTGATATGAACGTTGGAAGAACCTAACACAATATGAATCATAGGATTTACAGCTTCCTTTAAACTTTCATACATGCGATCAATATCAGATTTTACAGCCCTTCCTAACGCAACTACGGAAGAATCCTTTATCTGCCTGCTAATTGCTCTTACTGCTTCAAAATCTCCTTGGGAGGAGGAAGGAAATCCTGCCTCCATATAGTCTACCTTTAGTTTCTCTAACTGTCTCGCGATATACATCTTTTCATCAAAATTAAGTTTTGCTCCCGGTACCTGTTCTCCATCTCGTAAGGTAGTGTCAAATACATAAATTTTTCTCATCGTTACCCCTTTCCTGCGCTCTAACGCATCGAAACATTCGTGCTATCCTATAGCATGCCTATCGTCTTCTTAGGCGTAAAAAATCCCCCAATCGTCTTGTAATCCAAGAGACGAATTGGGGGATTTCCGCGGTACCACTCTTCTTCATGCCAAAAGCATGCGCTTTATCGATACAGTCTATAAAAAATTTGCTTCGCTATTCTAGGCTTACCAAATCTTAAACTTGGAGGGCGAAGACACCTATTGCATCGAACCAGCAGAGAAACTTCCTACTGTATAAAAAAACTTCTGTCTCCAAAGAGACAGAAGTTACTCTGCTATACCACTCTTACGTGTTTGTTCGATACATCTTTTATGATCTATATCTATCCCCTGTAACGGTGGGCTTCCGTCTTAACCTACTATAACTTTTCAGTCAGCTACTCCAAGGCGAGTTCACCCTACTTAGATTCTTGCTTCGCACCAACCAGCAAGTCTCTGAAAATCCTCCTACGGTTACTATTCCTTTTCAAAGTATTTATCATATAAATTTTCATTATTCTACCAAAGTTTTTTCACTCTGTCAAGATAAATCGCTAAATTATTTTTATAATTTTTTTATGAAAGATTCTGCTAATGAGCCGTCCTCAGTCTCATAAATCTTCTGAGAAAAAAATCCATGATTCGTCAATATTTTCTTCGATGCAAGGTTATTTGGTTCTACTATAGCTGTCACTTGTTTGATTGTTTTTGGTTCCTTGATTTTCTCTAACAAAACATCAACGATACCGCTTCCATATCCAACACCCCAATACTCAGGGAAAAGCATATATTCAATTTCAGCTTCCATATCATCCTCATTTAATACCGCGGCACCCAATCCAATATACTCGTTCGTCGTTTTTAGAAATACTTTGAAGTATCCGTAGGCAGCTTGTTCCTGATTGATTTTAAGCATATACCCGTACAAATACTTAGCTTCTTCCTGCGTGAATACTCTGCCATAATTCATCTGCATTGCCATTTCATTGGAAACGAGCATCCAATATGCTGAAAAATCCTCCCAAGAAGCATACTTTTCAAGTATTAACATATCCTTCATGTAATCACCTTTTTATTCTGGTTGTTTTGGAATACCATCAAATCCTTGCTGTAAGTCAGCATCAGTCGGAATATAATCCGTCATCTCTCCATTATGAAAACGTTCGTAAGCAACCATATCAAAGTATCCAGTACCAGTTAAACCAAATACAATCGTCTTTTCTTCCCCTGTTTCCTTACATTTTAATGCTTCATCGATTGCTACACGAATTGCATGGCTACTCTCAGGTGCAGGTAAGATACCTTCAATCCTAGCAAATTGTTCTGCTGCCTCAAACACTGCAGTCTGCTCCACTGCACGAGCTTCCATCAATCCATCCTCGTAAAGCTGAGATAATACAGAGCTCATACCATGATAACGAAGCCCTCCTGCATGATTTGCTGATGGAATGAAGTTACTTCCTAACGTATACATCTTAGCAAGCGGACAAACCATACCAGTATCACAGAAATCATATGCATATTTACCTCTTGTTAAACTTGGGCAGGATGCCGGTTCCACAGCAATAAATTGATACTTCTTTTCGCCACGTAATACTTCTCCCATAAAAGGTGAGATAAGACCACCTAAATTCGATCCGCCACCTGCACACCCTATGATAATATCTGGCGTAATTCCATATTTATCAAGAGCTGCCTTTGTTTCTAGCCCGATGATGGATTGGTGCAATAATACTTGTGATAATACACTTCCAAGCACATAACGATAACCTGGTGTTGAAACTGCAGTTTCCACCGCTTCTGAAATTGCACAACCTAAACTTCCTGTAGTCCCAGGATGTGCTTCTAGAATTCTTTTCCCGACTTCCGTAGATAACGAAGGAGACGGGGTAACCGAAGCACCATAAGTTCTCATTACTTCTCTTCGGAAAGGTTTCTGTTCATAAGATACCTTAACCATAAATACTTTACAGTCTAAGTCAAAATAGGAACAAGCCATCGAAAGGGCAGTTCCCCACTGACCGGCACCTGTTTCCGTTGTAACACCATGTAACCCTTGTTTCTTTGCATAATAAGCTTGTGCAATTGCAGAGTTTAATTTGTGACTGCCACTGGTATTATTTCCTTCAAATTTATAATAAATCTTAGCTGGAGTCTGTAACTTTTCCTCCAAACAATATGCTCGTACCAACGGTGCTGGGCGATACATCTTATAAAAATTTAATATCTCTTCTGGAATCTCAATATAAGCATTGGTGTCATCCAGCTCCTGTACTACTAATTCATCACAAAACACCTGCTTTAATTCATCAAATGTCATCGGTTTTAACGTTCCTGGATTTAATAGTGGCGCTGGCTTATTCTTCATGTCAGCACGTACATTATACCACTTTGTTGGCATCTCGCTCTCTTCAAGATAGATTTTGTAAGGTATTTCTTGCTTTTTCATAATCCTTTCTCCTTTCAATTATGTAATTTTTGAGACATAACATTTGGGAAAAGGTATAAAAAAAATACCCTTACCCCATACAAAAAAATCTGCAGGGACAAAAGTATCGAACTTCTGCGGTGCCACCCGGCTTGACGTTATACGTCCACTCTATGCATACAACCATATGCTTCTCTTTGATAACGGAGGATTTCTCCGGCTAACCTACTAATTTTCAGTTTGCCCTCCAAAGCCCATTCCTCTTAGCCTTTACCTGCCACAATCTCACCACCTGTGGCTCTCTTTAAAGAAAGTTACTAAGAGTACTTACTCTTTGTCAACGGTTTTTAATTAACTTACCACAATATTCCATTTTTGTCAATAGTATTTTTGCTCTAGAGTTTAAATGTAATTTTATAGGTCAAGAAACTCTTAGATTTTTTTTATTGGTAACCCTTAATGATTATTATATTGGTATATCTTTCCTTACTTTTTTAGTTGCATACGCAACCATTTTGTGTTATTATCCATATTGTTGCGTATGCAACTAATTATCTGTAGCGTAATTAACTATAGATTGTGAAACTAATTTATAAAGGAGAAACTAAAAAATGGTTCATGCAGAAGACAATAATCTCTTAGGACAAGAAAAGATAGGAAAACTTCTCATTAAGTATTCTATACCCGCGATCATCGGTATGGTTGTAAATATGCTCTATAATGTGGTGGATCGAATTTATATTGGAAAGATTCCTGACGTAGGTGGACTAGCCATTACAGGCGTTGGTATTACCATGCCAATTACATCAATTATCACAGGAATTGGTATGCTAATTGGTATCGGTACCTCTGCAAGTATTTCTTTATCTTTAGGTGCTAAAAATAAAGAAAAAGCTCAAAATATCTTAAGTACTGGATTTCTTAGTATTATCATTGCCAGTATCGCTGTTGCACTCTTTGGTAATATGTTTGCTGAATCAATTGTCCATTTATTTGGTGGCAGTGATAGTACTACACCCTATGCCCTTCTTTACTTAAGGCCTTTAATGTTTGGAACAATATTTAATCTCTGCGCCTTTGGTTTAAATCACTCGATTAGTTCCGATGGAAACCCAAATGTCAGTATGTTTACAATGATTATTGGCGCTATCATCAACATAATTCTTGACCCAATCTTTATCTTTGTATTTGACATGGGTATAAAAGGTGCTGCTTATGCGACTGTAATCTCTCAGTTTGTTGCTACTCTTTGGGTTCTTTACTACTTTACCAAAGGAAAAAAATCTTCTCTTCATTTAAGTAAATCTACTCTACGTTTTGATTTTGCTATAGCAAAAGCAATCCTTTCCATTGGCATGGCTCCATTTTTTATGCAACTAGCAGGTAGTATGGTTCAAGTAGTATCTAATAAAGCATTATTAAAATATGGCGGCGATATGGCGATCGGTGCTATGACTGTTATCACTTCCGTATGTACCATCTTTATCATGCCTATCTTTGGCTTAAATCAAGGTTGCCAACCAATCATTGGGTATAATTACGGAGCTCGCAAATATGACCGTGTAAAAAAAACATACTTGTTAGGACTTACCTGGTGTACTATAATACTAGTAATATCCTTTGCAGCCATTCAGCTATTTCCAGAAGCTTTGATATCACTTTTTAATAATGACAAAGAGCTTACAGCTATCGCGCTAGATGGAATACGTATTTATCTTTTTTCTTTACCGATTATAGGTATTCAGATGACTGCATCAAACTATTTTCAATCCATTGGTAAATCAAAAAACGCTATGATTATTGGATTAACCAGACAAGTAATCTTCCTGATTCCTGCGTTCCTTATCTTTTCAAAGTTATGGGGGTTGCAAGGCATTTGGTTTGCTGGTCCTATTGCTGATACCTTAGCGGTCTGTATCTCAGGTTTTGCTATTTACCATGAGTTTAAACTATTAAAAAAAGGAGAATAACAATGTCCAACCCAAATTGCTCTGAGAATTCCCTCTCTCTTGGAAACTATATCAGTATCTTTTATCGAATTGGCTCTTCTTATCTTTCACGTAAATACGAGACCTATCAAATTGGTTTTGGTCAATATCAGTTTTTACTTATGTTATATTTAGAGGATGGTTTAAGCCAAGATGAACTTACCAAAAGAGTTTATGTGGATAAAGCTACAACAGCCAGAGCAATTAATAAATTAAAAGAGAATGGATATGTTACCGTAATTATAGATCGTAATGATAAGAGAAAACACCAAGTTTATCTAACAGAAAAATCATTAACCTTAAAAGAAGAGCTTTTAACTATTGCTATGGAATGGGAGGAGAAATTGCTTCATTCTCTTACCCCTGAGGAACAAAAGACTATGTTTCAATTGTTTCATAAAATATCCATTGCGAATGAATGGATTTCTAATACAAAAGAAGGTAAATGAATATTCTTTATACCAAGAAACCCACAAAGATTGTTCCTAATCTTTGTGGGCTTTTTACCTTTTATAAAATTATTTCCTCGCATGTATGGTGTGTTTCTTTTTGTAAAATGAAACTATACTAACTAGACAAACAGTAAACAAAATACCGAAAAAGGCATACACTACTATCCAAAAATACATCGGAGTAAGTGGTTTTGCTTCTTCTATCTTATCGTTAAAATAGTAAAGATCGATTTGATTTTCTTGATGTTTCACTGGAATACCACGAATATCAACTTGATATCCTTTTCCAGCCTCATCATGATAAAAAATAAAACCATCTTCTTTTCTATAACTTGTTGTTAAAACATTTCCCTTTACTATTAACAGTATTTCTTTCGTATGCATAAAAAGAATTAGCATTAATAGGAAAGAGAAAATAACCAAAAATACTATACGAAGAACTGGTGTCTTCTCAAAATCATCATCACTATAATCCATCTTCTTATCCCACCCCTTATGTTAAATAATTCACGCAATATCCAAATTATACCACGTTAAAATTATATGTCAATTTAAGGAATTTTTATATAGAAGGCATCCACTTTACTTTCTTTAGATATATAAATAAAACAATCGCACTACATGTCCATGTGATTGGATATGCCCAGTATACAATATGAATATCATTTACAAATTTTAAAGCTACAGTCATATAGATAACTCGCAAAACACACCAAAAGCTAATCATTGTAATCATAGGTACAACAGATTTACCAGCACCTCGCAAAACACCAGCAATCCCGTGTGAAACTGCAACTAGAAAATAAGCCGGTACAACATTTCGAGCCATTTCACTTCCATAGGCAATCACCTCTGGGTCTTGATTAAACAGTGCAATTAGATAAGGAGCAAAAATAAAAATAACTACACCTATTATTTCAGCAGTTATCATTCCAGCAAGTAAGGAAAAAGTGGTTCCTTTTCTAACTCGTTCTAACTTTCTTGCACCAATATTTTGGCTAACAAATGTGGTTACGGCTAAAGCAAAACTACTTGCTGGCAACAATGCAAAACCATCTATCTTCCAATAAGCCCCACAGCCTGCAATGGCTAATTCCCCAAACGAATTAATATTAGACTGAACAATAACATTCGATAAAGAAACGATTGAATTTTGCAGACCTCCTGGTAAACCAATCCTAATTATCTGTTTTAGTTCAAACCTATGAATTCTTAATTTATGTAACTTTAATTGATAGACAGAATTCTCAGATATTAATTTATAAAAAGTTAGAAAGCAGCTCACTGTTTGTGCAATTACTGTTGCTATTGCTGCACCTGCAATTCCCCAATGAAAGATAGCAATGAAAACTAAATCCAATATAACATTTAGTATCGTAGATATAATTAGATAATAAAGAGGACGTTTGGAATCTCCAACTGCTCGAAATATCCCACTCCCGATATTATACATTACAGTTGATGCAATTCCCGCAAAGAAGATACGAAAATATAAAATTGAATTTTGCATTACACTATCAGGTGTCCCCATCCACTCTAAAATATATGGTGACATTACTACTCCAAGAATTGTTAACACAATACTGCCTAAGATTCCAAAGGCTACCATCGTATGAACTGCTCGTTCTACACCTCCCTCGTCTTTTGCACCATAATATTTAGATATCACAACACCTGCTCCAACTGAGATTCCCATAAATGCACTCACTAATAGATTGATAACAGAACTGGAAGACCCTACTGCTGCCAATGCGCTGCTACCAAGAAAATTACCTACAATAATCGAGTCCGCAGCATTATACATCTGTTGAAATATATTTCCTAACAACAACGGTATTGTAAATAGAATTATTTGCTTCCATATAGGGCCTTCGGTCAATGATACTTGATTCTTACTGTCACTTAACATTTTAATCTCTCCTTGGTTTTCTTTCGTAGCTGCATGAATTTATCGTAACAAAGAGAAACATAAGGCCATCGAAATGTCCTTATGTTTCATCTTTCTTTTCTATCATAAGTTATGGTTCATGTTAATTTCATTTTTATATCTTTACGAAGCTTGCTACTTAAAATGATTTCTATTGTATTATAGACCTCTTAAAAATAGAAAGCAACCTATCTCTTTAGTACATTGTTTACATTATATCTGAATCATCTTAAACTCATCGTTAGGTTTGCAGGGGAATGCACGCCCTTTATTTTGTAATTCTCATAGTATAAGAGTCTGAATAAACATTACATATCTACGCTACTAATTATTACTATCATAGATCCTCGTACTAGAAATCTAAAAAATTATCCGAATTGTATTGACAAATAAAACAATATCTGATATGATATCTCTTGTCTTCAAGAAGACACAATAAAATACAAATTGCACGAGTGGCTCAGTGGTGGAGTATCGCCTTGCCAAGGCGAGGGTCGCGGGTTCGAATCCCGTCTCGTGCTTACTACATAATCTCAAAAACATCAGTAAATATGATGCTTTTGAGATTTTTTTGTTTGCTTACTGTTGAGTACCTATGAGTACGTTTATTCCATTGAGGTTATTTAGTGCACTTGTAATGAGTGCATTTGTTTCTAACTTGCTACGATTGTTAAGGATATATCCTCTCGTTGTCTGAATGCTGCTATGACCTAGGTACTGTCGGATGATTTCAAGAGATACTCCTTCATTGTAGAGTTCCGATGCTACAGTTCTGGGAATATCATGTGCTGATTTTTCTGGTATATCCGCACATGTGCATTGTGTTCTAATACAATTATCAATTTCTCGAATCTTGGTTCTACCATTTTCATCACAGAATATAAAGTCATCATCCGAATAGCAAAACCTCAAATTGATTTCTTTTACTCTCTGAAATAGAGAGATTTCGTAATCGCTAAGAGGTAAATAACGATTACCGTGAGGACTTTTCTTTTTCGTATATTCATGAATTACTGGACGAAGCTCACCGTTCTCAAATAATATTTCAATTTCATCAGGAAGATAAACTCTACTTGTATCTTTGAGATTATTCGGTGGTTCACAGCCAGTAAGATTGAGCTCAATATCGTCGAATGGATAAGTAGAAATCAAACCTTTCTTTTTTGAAAGTTTCATCAGTTCTTTGAATATTAGTTTCATGTTGTTTAGTGCTTTTCGTGTAAGATGATAGTTACTAATACATTCATAAAAGAAACTTTCGATATCTTCAACTGTAATACGGTCAATCGAATTGTTTACAATTCTAGAATTACGATAATATTTATCCCAATCATTTTGATTACGATGAATCGTACTATCACTGATTTGCATGGCTTTTCGTTTCTCTACCCATTGAGAATATAAAGATTGCAAGGATTCTTTCTGAGTTGGATAGTAGAATTCATACAGTTTTTGATATAATCCTTTTTCACTATACGAAGTGATTTTTTGTCTTTGATTTTTCCCAGTATCAAAGATATAGGTCATGTAGCGTCCACCTTCTTTGGCTGGTGGAATAATTTTGTATGTATGTTTTCTAGTACTTTTGTTTTGATCATGTTGTTTTCAAGTTGTTCCAACACATCTACAGGCACTATATCATAAGAGATACAGTCATGTAAAATTTGATAATACTGATTATTATATTTATGCATATGAAATGCCTCGCTTTATTAGAGATAGCACTTCTGTTTGTTATCAATGTATTTATCTATCTTTTGTTTGTCAGAGTTTCTTTTGTGCTTCCAATACAATATGAGAGATAGTTTGAAAAACAAGTAAAAACAGCAACATTTGCAGATAAGAAATCAATACCACCGGCTTAGCCAGTGGTTTGCTCTGCCCCTATAAGGGGCTCTTACCTGCTTGCGCCCGGAAGGCGCCTGAAGGATTTGCCAACCGCACTTTTTTCTCAGGCTAGCCCTAAAGGGCTTTCTTTATGCCTCCTTACTTCTGCAAGCTCCTTGAGCCTTTCAGGATAGCTTTATTCCTCAGCTTCCCTTTCAGGGATTACTTTTTGCTTTTTTGTACTGACTCACCCGTGAACGGGTCAATATATTCATTCAATGTAAGTTGATCTGCTTCTAGGTCATCTTTCAACTGATTTGCAATATATTCTTGTATCTTTTTTGTATTTTTTCCTACAGTATCAACGTAATATCCTCGACACCAGAAGTGGCGATTTCCATACTTATATTTCAGATTTGCATATTTCTTAAATATCATTAGTGAGCTTTTTCCTTTTAAGTACCCCATAATTTCTGAGACGCCAAACTTTACAAAGGGCGAAAACAGACCGTGAAACGGGCTGCTGACAACAAACGGCGGTATGCTCCCAGAGAGGGCAGCATACCGCCTGTTTTGTTGTCCGGGGTTTCCAAAGGGGCTTGCCCCTTGGCACACGACTTTGCTTGCAAAGTGTAGTGTGTTATACACTCTGTCGGCGTTGCCGTGAAAATGCCGTTGCCGCCGGGGAGGGCAAGGGCGTTTGAAGCGGCAGGAAAACAGGGCTGTGATTGCATGGCGTGAAGCCGCAAGCGCAGGACTGGTTTCATCAGCAGACAGGGCGTATATGAAAGCCCCCGTCCCGCTGAATGGGTGGACAAGGCGGCCAATCCCTCAAAGTGCTTGGCCGCACTCTTCCTGATTTTTGAGCGTTTTCTATCTCAAAATTGAAATGGGTGGGAAAGCCATTTTAGGGCTTTCCCGCCTTGATTACCCTT
>ERZ791922.421-NODE-421-length-27858-cov-3.430853_pt1 | contig 27858 bp, 29 predicted proteins | sample MGYA00510134_ERZ791922 | MGnify/ENA primary metagenome ERZ791922 (study PRJEB30046, sample SAMN00792101) | human gut metagenome | study: EMG produced TPA metagenomics assembly of the A metagenome-wide association study of gut microbiota in type 2...
CATGAATTTGGTTCTTTTCCATAATACTTAAAACCATATGGCTCTATTTTTTTTCCTATAATTTTTTTTATTAGTTTTATTTTTATCCGTACTATTAATTGCAGGGGATGAAATAATTATTTCATCATTTCTAGAAATCCGATACAGTAAAGTCTTAAGTGTCGTCATGAGCAAAACATAAAGAGATAAACTTGAATGTTTACATACACTAAAAACACTTTGACTTAGCTCATTATCTAATGGAATGTTAAAACTTTTTATAATTCTGTCTGAATTCCTTTGTATTTTTACACTAAAAGGAAATTCTGTAGGTTTCAATTCTGATAATAATTTGCCATTGACTCTTAACATGTAAATCCTCCACATTTACCTTTTTTAATGATTTATAATGATTGTTACTAATTATTACTAATAATTATACATCCTCAATCTTTTTCACCATTTTATTCTAATATATCCCATTATTATACATTCTATACATTATATTATTATATTTGTATGTTTATGTAAAGTATAAAACAATAATATTGTAAAATAAATGTAAATGTGAATGTAAGATGAATGTAAAATGAATGTAAAATGAATGTAAAATAAATAAATCCTTGAATGTAAATCGAAATTCCTCTAGACTACAGCAAAGTTTTTTGTAATCGTAACCTCTACTTTATTTAATTTTACTGGTTTATCTTACATTTACTTTTCATTATAGCTATAATAGAACTGTGGACACTGTTTTCAGTTGTTTTTTGCGTACAAAAAAAGCAGACGTCTGGAAAACACCAGATTTCCGGTGAGGTATAAAATGCATTATTAACTGTCGCTCTTGCTGCTACATAATCATCCTTATAAAGCAGGTTCTTAAGTTCCATATATTCATGACTCCAGGAATTATCTACCGAATTAAATATCTGGGATAAACCACCCAAGCCTACGTATTTGGCTAATACCTTCTGCTCCTCCCGAGTAGCAAGCCTACCTTCATTCTCAATCTGAAATAAAGTACGGATTGCCTCTACATTCCATTTATATCTAGATATTGCTCCACCCGTTTCTATATCCCGCAGGTTGTTATGGTAGTTACTCTTGTTAATATTAGAAGTTCTTTTTTAGGAATCAATCTTATCAACTTTCGATCTAATGTCAGCCATGTTCTCCGCATCCATATTGAAACTATCTGCATTGGAGGTATCTTTTTCAATACTATCCTTTTCAAATCTGTCTTCTTTAGTTTTCTCTTTTTCAGTTCTTTTTCAGTTCTTTCTCTTTCACATCTTTCTTCTTTAGTACTATCTTCTTCAGTTTTTCTTCTTCAGTTTTTTTCTTCAGCCATGTGATTATCAGCAGTTTCAATGAAATCATCCAGTCGAATTCGTTCTTGAGTATACTCACTGGTTAAGATCAATGCTCCGATTTCAGGTTCAATCAAAGACCAGCTTACATAACCTTCCTTATCTCCTTCTTCATCAATTTCTTTTATTATCTGTTTCAGTTCTAATGGAACTTCAGTACGATTTCCTCTACCTGCAGCTTCGCCTGTTCCCTTTTCCACCACATCTCCATTGTGAAATTGGGATCTTCCGGTTTGTTCTTTACCAGATAGCTTTCCATCAATGTATCCAGAAGCTGATTCGCTTCCTCGTCCACCTCGTGCATCTTCTACGCCAGCAGTCCGAATCGGTAAAGCGTCTTGTATCTGGATGGTTCGTTCTCCTTCAGATAATTTAATGCCCTCATTCCGTATTTCCCGAGATTCAAGAGATCTTTTCTTCCTCCTCCGGTAATTAGTGGTTCGGGTATAAGATTCCTTCCCTCTCTGAATAAGTCAATACTATCTCTGCCATGTGTAATTCCCCTTTCTTCCATTTGTAATCTCTGTTTATCAATTTATTTCGGGTTTCTTGAAAATTCGTTTAAAACGTTACAGGAAATATCACTGATCAGTGTTCCGATCAGATACACCCCTTCTTCATTCTGATAAAGAAGAATCATACTCAAATCCTGTTCGTCCATATTCAAATCAAAACTACATCTTTTTCCAATTGCGTAGAATGCGCTTTGATAAATAATTTGAGCAATGTGACTATCTAGCACTTCCTCCGTTTCATTCACGAAGCTTTCATCATCCACGATTATATCTCCAGTCATCCTCGAAAGTTCGAAAGCTCATTCATATGTTCTGATTAATCTTCCTTTATTGTAATCAAACATATGTTCTTATAAAGTTTGAGCAGCTTTATCAGAAATTCTCGATTATTCTATTGTCCTTATCAAAATCCGTTTCCATTAATCCCTTTGATTGAATAAGTTACATAGTCAGCTAGATTTTCACCTTCAAGGCTCCAGGTTAAGTTATGCTTCTTTCCACCGGTATCGCTGATGTCAAATACATATCTCATTCTTGGGCTTAGTGCTCTTGAAAGATAGAATGCAATTCCTTTGCTACCTCTCTTGACATAACGATTTACTTTCTTCCATGTATCAAAATCAGCGACCAGAGTTGCATGTGGTCGCTGAGCATATATCATCAGAATATTGTCAAACTTATATCGATATAGTTGTCCAATTAAACAGCAAATATCTCGCCATTTTGCTTCACTTGTTGTAACCTCCCGAATCATTATGTCATTGATTTGCCTTACCTGATAATCAACTCCCATTTCAACACCTCCACTCTAATTTCTTTAGATTGCACCAAATTAACCTTCCACGGGTTGAAACAAATCTTTAAAAATCAGGTGTTCTTCCTTATCAAGTACTACAGAGAACTCACAGTCGATTCCTTTTATATTTGTCCTCTGCTCTTTGCGTAATATCTTTTTATTAACCTTAACAAAATATAATTTTGCTTGGTAAGTTGGATACTTTGCTCAAAGGTCATTTCTTCATGCTTTAATAATTCTTGACGATCTGCGATATCCTGCTGCAGATTTCGGTTTACTTCATGAACTTCCTCTATTTGAAATACAACAGTTGCACTTGTTTTACCACTGCTTTCCCATTCCTTCTGAAGTTCCACTAATAGATATTCCATATCCTTCTTTAATTCCATTATTGTATTGTAAATTGAATAGTTCGTAGTGGTACCATCCTCATTTTCAACGGTCTCGGATGAAACCGATGTCCGGAAGCTACACATATCATCAAATACTCCCTTTAGCTTTTCTCTTGTCGTGTCATTCATGACAGATGCTGTATCCCCAACACCATATTTCACCATGTAAACCACCATGATATCATAATAGTTGTCCGTCATTGATCCTGTATAAGATATGCTTCCCCCATCATAACCGGCGTGTTCATGTGCAAGTGTTGTAACTTCACGATTAAAATCTTGGATATAGGTACTTGTCACACTCATCACGGTATCACCTTCTTCTAATGGCGGAAAAAATATTGCCAAAGGAGAATTGTATATTACAGCAATAACTAGCATGACAGGTAAACAGGTAATCGCAATAAGTAAAACCAAATTTAGTAGTAATCCTCCGATATATCCCGCAATATGTTTCACCACCACAGACATACGCATCATTATTAAATCTTTTAATAGTGCTCCTATGTTGTCTCCATTATCACTCTGTTTTGACTTATTCATAAAATAATTGAGCAATCTGCTTCTCGTGTTGTTCTTTATTGCTGACCGATTAAAGCTATGTCCCGCTGCTTTGCCAATCGCTTTACTCGTAGTTTTTCCATTCACTTTACCAATATCTTTTAAGGCATCTTTTCCAACTGACGTTCTTCGCGATATGCCTCTTGCCCCAGTTACTACTGAATCTGCAGATGCTCCTCTTAAAGAACTCCATGCTTTACTTTTTACCCTCGACTCTTTCGTATAATTACTGCCCGCCATTCTAATTACCTTTTTATCGGTACTGCTGCTCATTTTACTTCTTACTCGGTTCCCTGGATCTACTCGTTTCAACTTCATGGCTAGCCTTTGTTCTTTTGATTTATTCCGATATAAATCTCTTCCCTTGGAAGAAGCTCTGGTAAAAGCAGTTAATGCTAATCCTGCTATAGCTACACTGTCACGTAGCTCTTCTCCTCCTTCAATCTGTTCTGAAGCAACAGAGGCTCCGATCATTCCAATCGTCTGTGCAGTAGTTGAGTAATGCTGATTTCTTATATCCGATTTCATAGCATTTGCTGTATCAGAAGATTTCTGAATGCTTTTTCTTCTTGGTTCCCGTAAATTATGACCACTGAGTTTCTTATTGATCTTTCCGTCGGAACAATTGTACTTATCTGATTTTGCACTCCTATACAAACTTCCCTTATATCTTCGGATAACATCAACTGGAACTTTTAGATGTCTAATACTTGGTCTGCGTCTTAGACGCAATTGTTTCATTGTAATCGATGGTTTGTTCCTTTTCTTGATACGATGAATATTGATTTCTGACTTTCTATGAAGCCGTATCGGTTTCGCTTCAACCTTATTAATCTTCGTCGTTCTCACCTCCTCTAGAACCGGTTAGGCACCGAGATATCCCGGTGCCACCTTTCGGCTCAACTCCTTACTCCTGAACTGCTTTCCGTTTCTTCGTAATCTTTTCATGGAGGTTAGTATTATATAGCTGGTATAAATCCGTATCCTTTGATATGGTATTATCAAAAGGTATGACAACATTACCTCATTTCAATAAACCCATTCCACTCATTGAATTCATGACAAAACGTAGCTGTACATCAGATATACCAATCACTTCCGCTAACTTTGAACTGTCGGTGTTAGCCTGCTTCAGAATTGCCACAAATTCTGAATTAGCCAACATGGTTGTTGCTACATAATTTTGTAAAAGGTCAAGTATATTCTGAGTAATACCTGTACAAAGCCCTCCCTGCTTTCGTACCTTTTTCCAAAGCTGTTGCAGATACTTAGCACTGTATTCACGGTTCAGTAACACATGGAATTCATCCAGATAGAGCCAGGTTGCTTTTCCTTTCTTGGCATTTTCCATGATCCGGTTTTGAATATTCTCCATCATCACCAACATGGTGATCGGAGAAAGCTCCGCACCCAGATCTCTGATACTAAAGTAATGACTCTGTCATCCTCATATGTTACCTTCGCCACAAATGGAATCTGAATTCCCTCGGTTGTTTGTACAGGGTATGTGACATTAATACCTGTGACCATTCGGAAGAACGATAATGAATAAGGTTTTATAGTTCCTGACTCCTTTATTCGTATACGACAAAGTGTAATATCGTCCTGCTCTGTCATATACGTCCTTGTCAAATCCGGTAATCGTAAAATCCGAAGGACTAAGCTTCACTTCCCCATTGATATTGAATTCTGCATATACCGTTAAATTCAAGTCCTGTCCTTTATAAATCGTCAAGGAATCTGAACTCAATTTTAGGTCATATAGATCTGCAAGAACCTCAATGGTCACAACATTGGATACACTTATACCATTTAATTCATAGGAAAAGGTGATATCTTCGTTACCGACGGTCATATTGTCGTATGAATTGATTACCGGAGTTACAGTAGGTAATCAATCCTTGCGGAATCGTTACACACTGTTCGATATCCGGTTTCTGATTTGAGATCGGCATGATATCAATAGTCCAACTTCCAATATCAACTACCAAGACCTCTCTTCGAAAACTTCCTAACCGGTCTGCAACAGCCGCATAACATTGAGGGAATACGGATACCCATTCAATGCAAACACTGTATTTAATATTCTCAAACTTGAAGTTGATCTCTTTCTTTTTCATAAGATAATCAATGAAACCTTTCTTCTCTGCACCAAACCGTGTCAGCGGTAACCCCACGGATAAGAATAGGTTCGCTCTTCGTAGCCCCCTCCGGTTCAGCTCCCTACCGATCGAAGCCAGCGTCAGAATGTAATAGTTCTCATCCGTAACCTTGGTATCCTTAACTTCAAGTCTTTTTCCACCAACCTTGAAATATTTCCCCTCAAATTCCACAACATTATCAAACAATGCCGGTTCCGTTGTAATTTCTTTCACACCGGAGGTAAAAATACTGCTTACCGTCTTCATATTCGACCATCCATGATCTATACCAATAATTTCGATCCTCTTTTCTTCCATACAAATCCTCCATTCCGCCACTAAGGCAACTCAATTTTTGTAATCATGATTTTCTTAATTTTTGTCAACAAAAAAGACCAACCAGTAATTCTTTAGCTTATAAAAATCTAACTAAAAGTTTTACTGATTGGTCTTCTGAAATTGTATTGTTGAAGTTAGCCGGATTGTCTGCCTGTGGCAGCCAACCGATAAAAAAATCGGGAAGCGAATCAGCTTCGCTTCCCGATTGAACATTCTATTACTAAAAAGTAATAATTAAGACTATATCTTTCTAACCATTCACTTTTTTGGTCTCTGGATGGTACTTCCTATACTCTGATAAGTAGTCTTTCCGAATCACGAAAGTGCCCAGTTTTAAAGGCTTTTCAGCCGTTTCAGTCTTAACCCCTAGGATTGTTGAGCGCTGCCTGTGCTGCCCTCAATGAAAACATAGTGACCATTTCTATTCAAAAAAAGGTATTTATGTCGAGGTTTCACGATAAATAGGATATAGCTTACATCTTTTAAAAAACGCGAAAACACCCAAAAAATGTAATTATAAAACCTCATTAACTAAAACTTTGAAAGTTCCTGTATTAGTTTCATCAAGTCTACTATAATCTCCCCACACCATCTCATAGGTTCCTAATAATTTAATAGGTTCTTCACAACCACTTTTTGTCCCAGCACTAGCATTTACACCCCAGTCTAAAATTCCAGACTTAATAATACCTTCCTCTAATGAAAACTGACTGTAAATACAATCTTTTTTTTGAGGTTTTTTTAAATAGCTTAGGTCATTTGTTATAAAAACTGTATACCCTCTTTCAAAACATTCAACATTATTCTTTATCTTTTCAATCCGCTTTATGTCCTTAAGATATAAATAACAATTTACATCTTTTGCACCATGATTTTTAAGATAGAATACTTCGTCATCAACTGTTTTAGTACAGCACTTTGTTTTATACTTTAATTCTATCGGTACCCACATTCCGTCATCTATCACAAGAATATCTATGTGCATTGTTGTATCAAAGGTTGGACTATATTCAAGTCTGACTTTTACATCATTATATAACTCCTTTATTACCCAAGCAAACTCCAGTTGAAAATCTGCTTCTGATGTAAAAATAGTTCTTCTACACCTTAAAACATCTAGTGCTTTATAAATATCTAACATACATATACCCCCATTCACTACCCTCTTATCTTTACTAAAAAAGATGCACCCAACCTTATTTTCGGGGCATCCTTTATATTTATATCTTATATAATCAATTAACTAATTTATCAATAGTGCATCCCTCTATCTTTATAATACTATTTGATATAGCCAATAGCAATATCAAATAGCAAGTTATAAAGATTAATTACTATTCCTTAGATATTAATATAGATACACTTACTTCCATATCATTAGACCATTGCGTAACCCTTAACATCCCCTTTCTACTCTTAACATAAGCATGTGCCTCGTTGTAATCTATTTCATAATCAAATAGAGGTTGTTTCATAATACTCTCCGGCAAAGTTTTCACATCTTCAAGTTCTAATCCATCAAAATTAACATCAATCTCAAAAGTTTGGTGGGATTTTACCACTACTCTTTTTATAAAGTAATCGACTATATCCTCAGCCAAAATAGGAGTGTCAAAGTTAATTAATTTACTAAAAAATGCTTTCATCTTTAATAATTGTTTATTAATATCTTTTACTTCTTGGGGTATAGCACTTTTCAGAAGTTGCGTTTGTTTTTCCTTTAATAACTCTAAATCCTTCTCGATAGGTTCTTTATATTTCAAAAACTGCTCTTTAGTTAGCTCACCCTCCACTCGCATAGTTACAAAATTGCCCATCTTGGTTTCTAATTTTGTTATTTCTTTTTCTATCTTATCAAGATTGTCTTGTGATAAATCCTTTTCCTCAGCATAACAATCTATAAAAATCTCATAAGCTTTTTCAACTGCACTTTCTCTTTCTACCCATATCTGTTCTAATGTCTTTTTTGCCAACATATCAAATTTCCACTCAGGCACACTATTTACAGTACAAACATCATCCACATCTAGGCCTGCCTCTTCACGTTGTTTCTTGCTTCCTTTTTTAATTTGCTTATAGCACTTGAAACCATAGTGCTTTTTACCTTCTTTATCTGCTCGCCATTCATCGCGTCTTAAGGAAGACCCACAAGCACAAACTGATTTTTTAGACCATAAATACCGAGCAACTTTTTTTCCTCTGGTTATCTTTGCTTCTTCTGTATTAAAATTTCCAGATTTTGATTCTCTTAGTGTTTTAACTTTATACCAAATTTCCTCATCAATAATAACTGGTATATCCATTTTAACTAATTGATGCTGAGTTTTATTATTAACAGATACTCTTTTTTGTGTTAAATAACCTGTAGAAATAGATTGTCCATATGATATATACCCCATGTAAGTTGTATTGTTTAATATTCTGGATACTTTAGAAACTTCCCAGTTCGTTTTCCCGCCAACTATTGTACCATCTTTTTTCTTTAACGAAGAACACTTCCTACCCTCTTTTTCTAATATTCGGCATATTTTTATACAACCCATTCCTTGTAAATATAATTCATAAATCCGCCTGACTGTATCTGCCTCTTCTTCATTTATATCATATGTACCCTTCTCTTTATTTTTATTATATCCTAATATGTTACCATTACCATAAAGCACTTTCTTCTCTCTACTTGTAGCTTGTCCTGCTCTTACTCTTTCTGAAATCTTTCGTGATTCTTCTTGTGCCAACGTCGCCATAATACCCAGCTTTACAAGTGATGTAGGTTCAAAAGTCCAAATACCATCAGAAGCAAAGTAAACTTCAATAAATAACGTTTTCAACATCTCAACAATACTCATAGTTTGACTCAAGTTTCTTGCAAATCTACAAACTTCTCTTGTAACAATTAAATCAAATTTTCCAGCCTTTGCATCCTCTAGCATTTCAAGAAAATGAGGTCTTTTATTTGCCTGTGTTCCTGTAATTCCTCTATCTACATAATTACCTACAAGTACCCAATTACTATGAGTAGAAATTTCATTTTCGTACCATGCAAGTTGATTATCTAAAGCCAGTAACTGCGCCTCATGTTCTGTTGAAACTCTTGCATAATACACTACCCTGATTTTCTTTTTATGCTCAACAGCAAAGGTACTAAAATTCTTTATTCTATTTACCCTTTCCTCATTAGTTAAAAATTCACCTGTTTTCACTTTTCCACTCCTTACCTTTCGTTCATTAGTCTCATTTATATCGCGTTATTGAAATTTTTTATAGCCCCTTTTATTAAATCTTTAAACCTTTTGCAGTGATAATTCTTTTATATTTAGCACGTACATTCTGCATCGTAGCCTCATTTATCTTACCTTGGTCATATGCTACCTTTATCAGTAATAAGGCTGCTACTGTATCATCTACCCTTTTCATAATCCTTAACCCCTCTCCTTGAAATTGCTGAATTGCAATATCCAGCTAAAGGGATTAATGTAACTGTCATTATTTATGTCTAATTACTGTGTAACTGTCATGTTTTCATATACAACTGTTATCTTTTTTACTTTTATGTCCTATAAGTAATCATATATGTGTGTTCTATTTTTATAAGTGAAGCCAATAAAAAAAGTTATCAACAATCTATATGATTGGATAACCTTTTTATCAACACTATGAACTAATAAAATTAAAATAGACCTTTAACTTTATTGCTAATACCTCTTTATCTAAAGTATTATCAAATATACTTAGTCTGTTAGTATGTATATAATCACTAATTTGCTCCGTCATTTCTTTTTTTTCTGCGATACATCTACTTCCGCTATATTCACTCTACCATTTAAACACTTATAATGATTATTGCATTGTGAATCATATTTATTCTGTTTATCACAGAGCGATGAATATAGGGATTCATTATTTACTCTTGCATAAAAAACCACCTTGGTTTTCCTCACATCGGTTCTTAATAAATCTGTTAATTTCATATATTTGTTTCATTCTCTTTCTCATTGTAATTTATCTATACTTCTACTTTTTCTTATACACTGTACTTTATCCCAATCCTCTGCGCTTATGATTCGTTGGAAGTTACCCTGTATATGCAAATCTGAATTCTTGTAGGACAGTACCCCTTTATATGTAGTATTACTCAATATTCTTGCTATTGTTGAAGGTGACCAAGATGCTTTACCACTTGAACATTTTCTCCCCTCTTGTATCAGTTCTTTGCAGATTCTCAGGTAACCATAGCCTTGCAGATACAGTTTATAAATAACTTGGACTGTTTCCGCTTCATCAGGTATAATTTCATAAGTATTACCCTCTCTTTTATACCCAAGAATATTGCCATTACCATATAGAACACCACGTTTTCTACTGAGGGTTTGTCCTGCTCTTACCCTTTCACTTATCTTTTGCGATTCGTTTTGTGCTATGCAGTTCATTATATTCAACTTTACTACTGAATTATCATAAAAACTCCAGATATCATCTAAAACAAAGTAAACCTCAACCCCAAGATTCTTCAGATTATATATTATTCTTAATGATTCTAAAGTGTTTCTTGAAAATCTAGTAACATCCCTTGTTATTATCAAATCAAATTCTCCATTTTCTGCAGCCTTTAACATTCTAAGTAGTTCAACTTTCTTTTTGGCTTGAATTCCACTGATACTCATATCTATATATCTGTGTTCTCCTGACAAACTCCAATTCTTATTCATTTCCAACATATCATCAAACCAATATAACTGATTTTGCGGTGTCTCTTGTTCATAATCTGTCGCTACGCTTGCATACAGCGCCACTCTTACATTTTCCTTGCTATTCTTATATGTATTATTATTTATCATCCAGCTTCCTCTTTCATCTTTTTATTTTGCTCAGTATAACGCGTTATACTGCTTTTACACTCATATAAACAAGACATCTATGTAATACCCCATTGGGTTTATTTTCTTCTCTGCTGAAAATGTCTTTCTTCTATATAATAGTGACATCATTTTATTTCAATCCAACACAAATCTTTTAGTTGCGACAAAATACCCAAATGCTTCTGCATTATTTCAACCCACGACACCAACCAATTTGATTGGTATGACAATAACAATATAATCTTTTAATTACTAAATTTTTTTTACTTATCTTTGCCATAATACTCGCCTAGAGCATTAGGTAGTCTCTTAATGTCTTTCAAATCATATAAACCAACATTATTAATCCAAACACAATCGTCATCCAATAATAGTTCAGCACCTGTTGAGTGTTTACCATTATAAAAGGACTGATTAAGAGCTGTCATCACCAATCCCAATTGTCTACCAGTAAGACTATCCTCAAGTTCCTCGGGAATTAAATCGTTAATAGCTCTCAACGCACTTGGACAAGTTGGTCCATCATATGCCTCCATCACTCTTTTTTGTTTTGCTCTGTTCATAAAATTTTCTCCTTTTCTGTTGTATTTATTTTAGTGTTACATCTTTATTGGGTTTTATGTCCATATTTATGTACAAAAAACTGTTAACTGACCAACTACAAGCATTTCATAGACATTTAATCAACAAATCTGTAATTATATGTGCTTCAAATCTTTGATACCCAAGGCGCGATATACTTTGTAATTGCTGCGAGCGCCTTTCTAGTAAATTAATACACTTTCATCAACTTGCCTGTTGTTCCGGGGTTGCGAAGCAACTTATGTCCTTACCTGTGTCCTTACCTGTGTCCTTACCTGTGTCCTTACCTGTGTCCTTACGTAAGATGGTCTTGAGTGTTGTCAATGTAGTCCAGTACCCATTCTTGGTAATACTTGATGAGGCATAGACATTCCTACAACTGCACCTTACATTATACTCAATACTATAATAATCACTACCAACTGCAAATAAATACTGTGGTATAGAATCCTTTTCCTCTTTGTATCTGCGACCTGAAGCTGATGTGGGAGGCGACCAGAAGTAACTGTTTCTATAATAATCACACCGTTCTACAAAGGTTTCTAATCTCTTTCTTAATCCACTATCAAGTTTGATTTCTTTGTTTGTCTTACCCTTTATAGGCTTTTGAGTTGTATCATACACATAAGCAATTACATTTTCATTTATAACTGACTGTTTAAGTGCCAAAGCATATGCTGAGGCTGTACTCCCCCCCAAGACTGTGATTTCTTCAAAGGCTTCAGTCTTGGTATCCAACAATAAAACTATGTATTCTGTCTTACCCGGCATTGCACGAAGTTTAAAATCCTTTAGTTCCTCTACATTTTCTATCCTTAGGTATTTCCTTGGGGTTATTATTTCAGAAACACCTTCTGGCTTGTCTGCTATCATTCGTGCATATTTTATTACCTTATAAGATGCTGAATCTTTATATGTACCCTGATTTATGTATGCTACTACTTTTGTTCCATTCGCCTTTTGTAAATTAACTTTAAACATTACTTTCCTCCTTTGCTGTAAACCAAGTTTTTCTATAGTTTCTACCCTTTCTTTCTAATGCTGCAAATAGCAATAGATACCCTCTTATGTAAATATCAATTAGCTGCAATACCCTTAATCTTTTTTTACTCATGTTCTTTCCCTTTCAGCTTAAAAATCATTCGCTATATCCCGGTCACATACACAACATAGAAACTGCTCTCTCCAAAACTGCTCACGTAATTTCTCACTTTTAGTTTCCCAAAATATAGGTTTTAATTCTTCATCCCTTTTACTCCATACTTTTTTAAGTAATTTTTCGGATACATAATGACCATATTCCTCAACAATCTCATCTAAGTCATATGAAATTGCCTTCAATACAAAATCTCTAATTTCTAATTTATCTGTTTCATTAGGGTCAAATAGGTAATAATATAAATCCTCATCTTTATGCTTTATAGAAACCTTATACAATAAAATACCCATCTTTCTAAACTCTTTGATTACTTCAATAATCAAATCGTCCCAATCAAGTTTATCGCAATAGGAAAATAAACTATATAACTCTCCTTTTACTAAGGTAGTTGTTTGTTCCAGTAATAATTTCCACTCTAATTTGTTGTAAGACTGCTGAAACTCTTCAATCTTATGTAATATACCTGATAACAGCCTTCTCTTACACCACATACTGCTATCCAAACTCTTAATAACTTCTTTTAGTTCCCCATTAGTCTTTTTAAGTACATCCAGTGCATCTACCCTGATATTTTCTACTGATAAGCCTTTAGAGAAAGCCAAACCAAACATACTCGATAAAACCACTAACTTATTAATATCCTCTTTTTTTACATTAACCTCTGTACCCACTGCATTTTCAATAATTAACTTACTTTTCATTTTATCTGCCTTTAACCTTTCTTCTATTCACTCTGTTTTTATTACTCCTTGGGAGCGGGAGCCAGTTGCTCATTTACTTATATTTCAATGTTAAACAATACCCTTTTGTAGATACTCTCGCATAGTATCTATAACCTCAGATTTCTCGATAGCTGCTTCAATTTCTTCCTCCTTTTCCAAAGGATAACCCACACCTATTTGGTAGTTATATGCCTTTATACTCCGCAATACTTCAATGGCAAATTCTGCACTTTATACAAATTCTGCAAAATCATTCTCATGACCCTCAACACAACCCATAGCTAATAGACCCATCTTGTATTCGTCAGTTATTTATATGATACTTAATTTCTTTTCCCTAATATCTATCTGCTATACCTAACTTATTAATTATATAGTTCTGCATCAGTTCCAAGATTTCACGCTCATGAAAACTTTCTTCAATAGATTCCTCATTCTCCTTGGGATAACCAATACCTAATTCTCCGGCATAGTTCTTTATACTTTGTAAAGCTAGTTCTGCAAACCAAGAAGTATCTATAATAGTTGCAATACAACCTCTAGCTAACTGTTCCATCTTATATTCATCTTGCATAAAATCTATTGCATTGGTGTAAGGATAATCCTCTGTGTCTACCTCTGTGATTACCTCTTTATTCTTTATTTCTTCATTCTTCATTCTATTATTTGTTTTGTTTCTTTTATTTCTTTTCATCTCTGCTCTTCTTTTTGCTCTGTTCATTGTAATTACCTCTTTCTCTAATTATTTTTATTGTTAAATCCTGCTTGTAACAGTACCCGGTTTACTCTCTTACCACATTCAACCCGCTTGCTAGGTACTCTTCAAATGTTTCCATTACTTCATCCTTGCGTCCTATTATTTCAAGTTCGCCATACTCGTTATCAAGCATCACTACATTATCTTGACCTTTAAGAGCTACTGATGTTAAAAGCATTAAGGCTTTTTCAACCTCAGCCTTTGTTTCATCTTCAAGCTGCAAGTCATCATAATATGCTTGCAAATCCGATGCCAAATCAACCATCGCCATGTCTAAGCTGTCACCTGAGTTGTCATCAATACTCCAGCAACTAAATTTTCCAAACCAAATGAAGAAATTTAGAAGTTCATTTACCAACCGGATACCTTTATCAGCTTTCGTTGTGTTGATATGTACGTTTGTTACCCAGTACCCATTCTTTAAGCTTATTGCTTTCCTATTATTCTTTCTCATTTCCACTCCTACTAACATTTCTTTGACCTCCTGATTGTTTTTTGATATTACTGCTAAATTTTGTTTGGTCATCATTACATCCTCGCTTTCTAATTTGCTTTGTATTTTCTTTAAGGTTTGTTTCCCTTAACTTGTTCATAGTTTATCATCAAAAAGAGATATAAAATATTACAGGTGATATACATCAAAAAAGTTGTAATTCAATCTATAAATCAATGTAAAACACTTAAAAATAGTACAAACAATATGTTTTTTATTAGTTTAGTATCATTTTTACACGGTTTTACCTGTTATCAAGAATTGTTTACAGTCTATATTGCATAATATATTTTTTGCTGGTACACTTTACGAAAAGGAGGTTCACTAATGGATGACGAGATTTTTGCACTCAGCAAATATTGGCACAACAAAGAATACCCTGTTATTGAAGAGATTTTTAAGGTAATGGATGAAATTATTGAATCATTTAGTAAACATAACGGGGATACAATAAAGAACTTAAAGCAAGATTATTTAGAAGAGATTGATATATCTCTAAATGAAAGGCAAGAGAAATTATTTAAAAAGTTAAACTATCATTTGAATGAACTTAATCAAGAAAGTTTAAGAAAACTTAACCCAGAATTATTCTATATTTTTGACTGGGATAAAGAAGATGCTAACAAGCCACAAGTGTTAGAACCCGGTACCCCAATATATAGATTAAAAGTAAGATTAATAGAGTTTTTAGATTTCCTCACATTTTTTACATCCGCGCAGATAGCTTATATAGATGAATTCACTAAAAAAACAAAATATGCTCAAATCTTATCAGATAATAAATTACTCACAGAAGCTATGCACCTACTAACTGAAAAGACAGATATACTTAACAGTATATTAAATGATATTGTAAAGTTTATCTTTGCAAACAGAATAAGCTATCTAGCTAAAAAGAAAGGACTTACCCAATCTGAAATAGCAAAAAAATTAGTTGTAAGGCAGCAAACTGTGAGCGATTGGTACAGAGGAATATCACTACCCTCTGTTGAAAAGATTATACAAATCGCTTCAATATTAGAAACAAGTATTGATTATCTAGTAAGATTTGAAATTTCAGAGATTGATTTATCTAATGATATTATCTATAAAGAAACAGGACTTACTTCTGAATCAGTAAATAAATTAAAAAACAACACCAATACTGAATTTATTAATACCCTTAACACTCTAATTGAAAACTATGGGTTCGCTTCTGATACAGATTTAGTAGGTGCAATAAGTAAATATTTAAGATTACCATATAACCAAACTATATCCTCGATTACCCAAGATGACCTCGACCGAATAAGAAGCTTGCTATTTGAAAGTGATAGCATACATGATATTAGAGTTGGTATGACAAACTATATCAACAATTTTCAAGAACATAGTACAATCAGCGGGTATGATACATCTGATATCCTATTATTAGATATTACAAAGATACTTACTCGCATAAGAGATAATATTATGAAAGAGTATACTAATAGTAATTTATAATACAAAACAGTTTTAGCCTATATTTTCGCGCGAAAATATAGGCTTTTCTTATAAAAGCGTTGACGATACAATAAAAACAGGTTATAGTCTCATCATAAATAGAGTCAAATATTGGAAGGAGTGATATTATAATGGAACTTAGGACTACCCATTTGGAAGTAGCATATGATAAGGTTGGTGCTACCTTTCATATTCTTGATGGTATTGTAAATCAAGATTTTCTTAATACTGATATATTAAATGAAGACCAGATTACTGCGTTAAATGATTTTATGGATACCCTCTCAGCTATTACTAAAGATTACTTACAACAACTCGATATTGAAGATTTATATGTGGAGGGCGCTGGTTGGTTTACCACTTCATATGCCCCATATACTGCTGTTTACAATGTAAAAACGATGCTTTTAGTTGTAGGTAATTTATTATCTTTATTACCTGAAAACATTGGCTCGGTAGAAGTGAAAACCTATAAAATTGAGTTATATGCAAAACTTGAACTTATTGAAGAAGTCATTGAAGATTATGCCAAGAAAATCTTTTCTGAGCGGCTTAGTAAAAGAATGTCCGATAAAGGTTTAACACAGCAGGCTCTTGCAGATTATCTTCAAATTAAGCAGGCTTCGGTTCAACAGTGGTGTTCTGGTAATGGTTACCCAAAAGTAAACACGTTAATTATGCTCGCGAATACCCTCGAATGTTCGGTTGATGCACTAATTAGGCCCGACTGTATCGAACAAGATTTTACCAAGGATATTCTTTATAAAGGTATTGGTTTACATTCTGATGCGATTGATTTACTGAAGGGACTTATTAGGGATAAAAAAACTGATGTTATTAATACAATCAACCTGTTGTTAAGCAATAAGGAGTTGGTTGATTGTCTTGTAGAGTACATGAATTTACCTTATGAAACTGGTCAATGTGTCATTCCATTTAGAGAACTACTTGATTTACAAACTGAAATCCAAATGGCTGAAAATAAAGAGGATGCTATTAGTTATGCTAAAGGTTTTCTGCAAAACTACATTGACCTTGATGTTCAGGGTTTTCGTAAATACCAACTTGATAAGATTTGTTTGATTGAGTTAATGCAGATATTAACCCGGATGCGGGATGAAAGAGTTAAGGATGTTTACTAGGACGTTTTAGCGGGGTTGCTTAACTTGCATAACGGGGTAAATGGAGGGGAAGCCACGCGTGGCTTCCCCTCCTCTACTGTCTGGCATAAAAATAAGGATACTGTAAAACAAAAAGTAGGATAGGTGGCACGGAGGCTATCTATCCTACTTTTTGTTGTTTGGCTTATTTATTTAACTTCTCATTGTCCAATCGTGAGATTCTGAGGATTGATGCTATGATACTGAATTGCCCCGGCTCACTCCTACAATACAGAGTACTGCTTAACATTACATTGAACACGAATTATTATACTAAGCATCTACTCACAATAACCATTCCATAAAGAGAGACAGACCCTCCTTAATAATACCCATTTTCTTTATTTTCAAGTTTGCCTTCAAGTTCTCCATCTAGTTACCTTCTCTTCTAATTTTATTGCCGCAACTGTAGGTAAATATGTCCACTTTTAATGTATATGTAAGTTAAATATTTCAACTGTTCATTCGATGTCTAAAACCACTAATATTTCAAGGATATTTTTTTTTAATTTCATTTTTGGTTTCTGGGAGAAATAAGAAATATTGAGAGAAATATTGTAAATAAAGAAATTAAAGATTGTTGGAAAAGGTTAGGGTCAAAACATAGTCATCATGGCTTTGTATCAACTCTATCGCTTGTTTTACAGAAAGAAGTGGTTTCTTGGTTTGTTTGTGATAGTAAGAGTCTTTAAGGGAATGTTTGTGGAATAAAAGAATTTTACCAGATTGATTAGATAAGGACTTTTTAATTACCCAACAATGATTTGTATTTTTAGATTGTACTTCGATGAAATCTTCGGTTTTTCTAATTTGGCTAAAATATTTGCTCGCAAGCATTTTTTCTTCAGGTTGTGTAAATATGGTACATACCCCCTTTGATTTTCATAACTGTATTATAGCAAATAATAAATCTATTGAATAATAGAAAATTTACAGTATTTTTGTTTAATATAGCCAAAAGAAAAGGACACTACCTGATTAATGGTGGTGTCCTCTATCAATTTAAGCTACTGTTGAAAATCTCTTATCGAACTCATCAACTATGCAATTTGTGCCTTTTACTGACATATTAATTCTCTTACTTTGCTGTATCACACCACTATGTATAAGACTTTGGAACCCATCAATATCATCTGGATGTAGTCTTACTTCAGAGATAATTTCACCTGTATCTAAATATAAGTCTGGTAAAACAAAGTGATTGATTATAATATCAATACACGCATGTCTATGTGTCACGTAACTTATAGCAAAATACTCTGAATTAATACCACTACTATCCATTAACACCTCTATAACCTCATCAATGCTCAAATGCCCATCAACTTCCCATGTCCTTAGTTTACCAGCAACATCTTTAAAGGTAATACTTGTAAAATATTTTGGTATATGTATGGCTGTACCTATAGAACCATTTGCTCTAATCTTACTTAATAGCATAAATTCCTCTTGTGTCACCTCTCTTGGCATTAACTCAAAGTCTATGGCTTCACAATCTGCCTCTTCTAGTCGGATTCTCAATATGTTTAAACCATATTTCCAATCATTAACCTCTTTAGTAATCTTATCTTTAATCTTATCTTTAATCTTCTTTTTTATATTATTTATTATTTTTAATAGTTTCATAATTCTCGCCCTCACTTTCTTTGTCTGCATTGATTAATCTATAAAATCTACAAATACAGAATCCTCTTTTTTTGTACCCTCAACAGTATCAGTATCCTCAACTTCACCAAACTCTTTTAAATCTTTTTTACATTTTACCTGTCCATCTGTTTCTACCCAATATATCATTGACACTACACATTCATTATCACAGACTATGTACTTTTCGTTTCTCAAAAATAAAAAAGAACTGTCAATTGCTATTAAATCTTCTTCTGTTGCGGGTTCCTCTGGAGCATCCGGAAAATCCAAGTATCTAAAATAAAAAATTTTGACAATGCAAACACCTTTATTTTCTAAAACAGTTAAAACAGTTGCTTTTAACTCTGTACCTTCATAAAAAACTGCTTCATTTACTTCAACATCAGTCTCTATATGCCCCGGAACGTTTAATACTGCATCTTCGCAGTAAATCCTTGTAAATAATTTTGCCATTGTAATTCCCCCTCTCATTTAGCTATCAACCAACTCACACAGCTATTTGTATGAGTTGGTCTTATACTTTACTGGTTTTCTTTTCTCTTTGATTCTAGCCTATTTATAATCTCCCAAGCCTCTCTATCTGCTCTATCCTGATTTTTATTATCAAAGTTTCGCTTTATCTTCTGTGCTTTTTCTTGCTCTTGGGTTGTACCAGTCTTACCTGCTGCTTTATCTGCTATATCTAAATCATAACCGTGATTATGTTTATACAGATTGTTATATGTTGTATTCAATTTATCATTCATATCTTTATTTAAAGCAACTGCGTCCTTAGCTGATTTATAAGCATATCTCCCAGTTTCCTTAGCTGCCGCTACAACAGGTTTGGTAGCAAATTTCCCTGCCTCAAGAGCACCTTTACCTGCTAACTTAGCACCGTCCAATGCTATTCCACCTAATCCACGCTCTTCGGCATAATCATAGGCTTTTCCTACCGCTTTACCAGCTATTTTTACCCCAGCAACTGTACCTTCTCCAATTATCCTAAAACCCTCTTTTGTATAGTGTGCTCCAACTCTTGCACCTACATCTACCTTATGTACACCAGACTGCAGGGCTTGTCCTGTAATCTTAGCACCACCCACTAGACCTGTACTTACTTTAAGTGGTACACTTAGTACTCTTCCGAGTACTGTACTGTCAACTTTAGGTGGTAGCTCTTTCTGAGTCTTCGGAATGATTGACATTTCAGAAGTTACAGGCTCTACTCTATGTGTAGTGATTGGATTAGTATAAGATGACGCCTTGGTATCAATATCATTCTTTACATTGCTTTTACCTTTATACAGACCTTTTGTAACATTCTTCCCTTGTAGTAATGCTTTAGAGGCAGACCCACTAATTTTACCATCTGTAGCACCATCTAAACCTCCGATAGCAGCACCACCAGCAATTCCTAAAGGATTAAGAAAATTAGGTAATGCACCAGCAACCCCACCCTTTACAATATTACCTGCTTTTCGGCCTACTTTTTTTACCCCATCTTGCGCTAATCCAACTATGGATTGGACACAAATCGGTAGATGGCTCTTACAAGATTCAAATAGCATTTTAACTATTTTGAACATTACAAAAACATATATAACATTCATTACAATTAATAGAAGTATTGTAATTGTAGGGTCATTTGTAGCTATGGACATATTTTGACTTCCTACATATGAAGTTAAACCATCACCTACTAACATGGATACTAACCAACTAAATACTATTGTGGATACCATAAATAACATTGTCGGTAATACAAATGACTTTGTAAGTAACTGTATTATCTTGTCTGGTGGTCTTATTGCACAAGTAAGACAAATCAATAAACCTAAAAATAGCAACATTAGTAGCAATATTAATTTCAATGTAGGTATTACAATAATTGCTAAAACGTCCTCAATTAATAAAAGAATGCCAGTAAATATTGACGTTTTACTTAATACAGTTTCAAACAAATCTGTACTACTAAATATGGTTTCACCCGTAGAATTTAACAATGCTAATCTTAAAAATGCATCATGATTAAAGTTCTTCATTTCAAAATTCTGTGGGTATAATGTTACAGGTTCACCTAATAAATTATTTTGTGAAAATTCTTTATTAAAATTAAATGTCGCATACATTGCTGCTGCACTTAACAATACCTCATTATCCATATCATAATAATTTACCAAATACATCATATCTGTATAAGTTTCTTCAAGTACTCGCTGTAATCTAATTTCAATGTCTGTCAAATCACTAGCTCTGTACCCTTTTGCTACCATATCTGCTTCAGAAAATAGCATAGGTCTACCAGCTATTAAATAATAAGAAGGATTTAATGTATTTTCTATTCTTAATGTTTTTGTACCTACACTAACTTTCTTATTATGTATAGATAAAGAGTTCAGTTGGTCTACCCACGGCGAATACATGTTCCAAACCTTCTGCATCTCACGTTTTAACGACTGTCCATAAATATAATTTTCTGAATTTATATCATTTTTTGCATTAGTACCCTCAAAGTTATAACCTTCTACATTGGTACCATTTAAATTAGTCCAATCATATACATAATCATTACATACAGATAAATAAGGTATTAAATATGTGAATAATCCTTCTAAATCTAAAAAGTCACGTACACTGCCATTAGCTGAGGAAGAACTTGCTGCAAACGATACATCTCTAACTTTAAATATATTAATATCTAGCAAAGAACTCTTAAAATCATTATTTGACCCATACCTATATTTTAAAGTGTTATAAAAATAATAATATGGACCTTCTGTATTTAATAGAAATGCAGTTGTATTAGCATCTGACATATTCATGTTAGATTCTATACTATTTTCCAATGTACTTTCTACACCAATTCGCTTAGTACTTGCAGGACTAAATACCTCGGCTTTTGTAAACATTACTTTATTTATTTCTTCACTACCCATACCCCATAGAGCTATACTATCACTAGCAGCATTTATATTTAGTGTATCAACAGAATCTATATCTTTTTGTTTACCTTTACTAGAATCAGACCCATAGTAAATATTGGTAAAATTATCTTTATTTGTATATAAAGATTTATCTATCATTGCTGCATAGAACATCTTAGGGTATTCAGTTGACCTTTCAGAAACTTTTGCTTTTTCATATACATCATACACATACTTATAAGGTTGTACGGATGTTTTAACTTTTTTATTGTCTTTATTAATAAATTCAATCTTTTTAGCATTTGGTATTTTTGAATCTGAACCATCTGTACCCGGTGTACCAGCAGGAGTTTCTTTTAAAATACTCTGTATACCCAATTCATAATACTCTAATCCCGCCCTAGCAATTGAGTTATATGACCTATAAACATAGGTAGCCAATGGGTCATTACCCACAAAATCTGATTCATATATGAAACTACTAAACAACCACTTAAATATTGTTAAGTTAGCTGCAAAGGATTCTGACATATCAGTGTTATTATATAAACTTTCAAAAACACTAGATTTCTTAGGTGACATCCATTTTATTCGTACACCGGCATCACTAGAATACAGTTCTTCTGCTTGTTTGAAAGTCGAAGCTATTATTTCTTCTTTACTGTTACGTACTTTGGATAAACCTTCAAGTGACTGATAATGTTGCGTCATAGCCCAAAAATCAAACTTATCAGAGTAAATACTATCCGTCACCTTATTTGTTATATTGATTGTATTATTTAACAGTATATTTGGTAATAACAAAGCTACACACATTAGCATAAATATTGCCGACCCTTGTCTCCATGTCCTAATCCTAAGTAAAACCATAAGTATAAGAGATATTAGGATTAAAAGTAACATTAGAGCATATATTTGCATATAGTTACCCATAAACCAAGAAGTAAAAGGTAAATCATTTAAAGAAGGTGTATGGATATAACCAACAACCCCTTGATAAGTACTTCCACTACCTGCGCTTATAGTATACATATTTGATAACCAAGAACCAGTTATATTTCTGTGTATTGTTAGCAATATCCCATCTATTGTGCTTTTTAACCATTGATTTCTATAATCATTTGAACCTACTGAAACAATACCATATATCTTCTTTACTAAATCCTCTTGCATTTCTTTCATTGTTTGCTCATCTGAGGTAGATACCCCAGACTCTGAGGATAAAATAGACATATCTAATTTACCACCTGTTACATTTATTGTAGCTGTTGGTAAATACTCAGATTCAAAAGAATAGCAATCATATTTAGTCTTTCCGTCTGCAGCTTTCTCTGTAGCCTTCTGTGAAGCTATATCCATCTGTAATATATCAACCATATATCCAAAGAATATACCCGGCCAATTATTTGTACCATCGGCTATAAAATTATTCACTTTGTATACTACTTCTTTATCACCTACTTTACCTATTACTTCTTTATTTGCTAATGACGTAGATAGATTAATATTATGTGAACTAAAAAGTGTATATAAATTAAAATTGGTAAAAAATTGGTTAGGACCATTTGGTGTTGTAAATTCACCACTCCAACCTTCCTCGGTTACCACCTCACTAGCTGCACCGTCATAATGCCCCAAAGAATATATATAGGTTGATGACACCGAACCTATACCCATAAACCAACTGCCTTTAGTAGATTCAACTTTCGTATAACTATCTGTATCTGCATCTTCTAATCCATAAAGATAAGGAACTTCTTTAATGGGTGTACGGCTTTTCTTATCTCCATCATTATCCTTAGCTATATTACCTACATGGAATAATGAAGGTGATTTAAAATCTTGTGCATCTGAATAATCAGCACATTCACCATTAGTAACACCTGCCAAATATAAAACAGCACTAATTGTTTGACTTATATCATATACAGTAATACTATCATAGACCCTAGCAAAAACACTTGTGTCATTAGGATGCTGCGTAATTATGGTATTCTCATAATATTTTTTTGCATCTTTATAAGTTTTACTTTCAATTACTTCATTATATTTACTCTCTGTAAAAGTTCCACCCATTAAGGATATTACAGTTGGTAATAGATAGGTACTCATCTTAGGTGTCACTACTACATTTTTAGGCGCAACAGTAGAATTTAAACCAAAAACTTCACCCATTAATTCAGAGGCCCTAACTATGGACTCAATATTCGAATAACTTAAATCTTTTCCGTCTATACTAGATAAAGAAATATTTTCTTCTTCTAATTTCGTATAAAAATCACTTAATTTACTAGTTATACCATTAACTTTTGCATTTACACCATAAAAGGTATCCCCATCATTTGTAAATAAACTGGCACCCATTAAACCTAAATCTGCAAAATCTGTATTTGACCAACTTTCATTACTTCCAGAGTCAAAGTAATATAGAGTATCAGCTACGTCGTCTAAACTAATCACCATGCTATCATATAAATATTTGACCACTCTTCTTTTACCGTCCACTCCCTTTATTTCCTGCGTCAGTTTCTCCAAAGTGGAATTAACATTTTTTATATTATTAGCTAACATTATATAGGTAGAATCGTCATAAAGAGTATTTAGCTTATTATTAAAAAATGAAGTCAATTTACTACTAAAGTTTAAATCATTTTGATGAGCTGAATTAGAATTACCTATAGAATTTAACGGAGAAGATATACCAAAAATATTCAGCAGATTCTTCATATCATCCTGCGCTAAGTATGAATATAAGTTATAATAAGGTGTTATATTTTTTGTAAAATCATTATTAACTGCCCCAGTTTTTACAAATGCACCCATAGCGAAAGCATTATTTAAAGGTAATTTTAAATCATCTTGCGTTGGTTTTGAACTTGCAAATGAAGTAAAAGACAGTGGATTTAAACAAGCAGGCATAACTAATTTTAGCTTTGGTGTTGGAGTTACAGTGGTAACTGTACGCTCTTCTATTGCTAAACTCTCTACAAATGAACCCCATATATTACCGTAACCATCAATATATAAAGCTGACATATTTGCTATACCATGTTCACCTAATAAATACTCTACACTATAAGATGCTAAAATCTTAAAAGCACCACGAATAGCAGGTTTAGATAAATCCATAGATACCGCTTTTTCAGGTCCAAAATAAATATTAGTTTTTGTAAGTTCATTTACATCTGTACTCTTATCATCATAAAAATACATTTTATTTAGTAATTCTTTACCAGTTAAAGCTTGATTAGAATCCTCACTAGCATATAGAGTACACTTATCATTAGAATCTATATCAGTAACAATACTTTCATAGACAATTGAATTCAATTTTACTATAGTGCTTAAATCATCATTACCCGGTGTAGAGCCAAATAGTTTACCTACCTGTTGCACAAACTCCGAATTGACATCACCTTTTAAGTCCTCAATAGTAAATTGCCCCGGTTTCATAAAGTTAGTTATGAATACAGCATATACCCTTATTTCATCTGCTGTTAACGAACGCACATCTTCTATTGAATTAGAACTTCTAAAGAAATTTATCATTTGAGAAGACATATAATTAGCATCTGAAGCTTCTACTGTTTGAGTAGGTACAACACCTATTAATATAACAAGAATCATCAAGAAACTAAGTATCTTTTTCTGTATTGTTTTCATTATTAATCTCCCCCTTAGTTTCTTTCATTATTCTTACATATTTGCCTATTGTCTTAGTACTTAAATATTTTCCTCTGTCCTTTAACTCTTTTGATATATCAAGATTCCTATATCCTTTTTCCTTCATTGACCATATTTCATTTAACAATTCATGACTTAATGGTCTTCGCCCCGGCTTTGCCCCAGCTCTACGCAACCCCTCTTTGGTCTTTCTTGTATGTTCATCTTTCTCTTTTTGTTTGATTTGCTGATACCAAGCCATAAATTGTTCCTCTTGCTCAACTGTAATATTTTTTAAATCCATCGGCTACACCTCCTTACAAAACAATATAAGAACATATGCCCCCTTTTCTTCTCCTACTGTCCAAATATTTGTCCATTGGAAGAAAATGTCCCTTTTCTTCTTTTTACATGTCCAAAATATTTTTTTAGAAAAAAAAAGAAGACACCTTGTTGAGGCATCTCCATAATTATTGGTGATTATTTTATTATCATTTCTTCTCTGGTCTTGTTATCTCTTAAAACTACTCTTGCATATTTTTCCTTATTTTTTTTCTGCTCGTTTCAAAGCTCTTTCTCTATCAGCACAAGAATACCCAAAGGCATAAGTGCCATCTTCCTTGTAAAAATTCACTTCAAAACCCTTCCATGTGAAGTCATCCAAATTTGAATTGGCATACTTACTCAGAGCAAATGTAAAATATCCGGCTAATTTACCCACCTCAACCATAGCTTCCTCTGAAGCTAAGCTAATTTACCTTGCTCATAAACAGTTTTGTACTTGTAAAAGGTTGATTTTTTCATTCCTAATTTTTTAATTGCCTCAAATGGTTTTATCTTACCCTGTTGTACTTGCTTATAGACTTCAATAAAATCTGGTGGTAAAATCAATGCAGGTCTTCCATACCTCTTCCACTCCTCAGGGTCTTGCTTCATTAATTCTATCGACTGTCGTTGTCTTTCTGCTCTTTTTCTCGTTTCAAGTTCCGAGAATGTAGAGTAAAGCTGAATTATCAGCTCAGTAACAAGATTATTAATTAATGCTGCATCACTATTATCGTCCTCATCGACCTTTCGGAGTGTCAAAGGTATCTCAAGTATCATTACTCTGACACCTTTTTCTTTAAAGTACCTTAATTCTTCTAAGACACCTTCACGGTTTCTGCCTAAACGGTCTAATTCTGGAATCACCAAAATATCTTGTTTTTGCAGCCTTTTTCTAAGAAATTGGTATTCAGTTCTGTCAAAATTTCGCCCAGTGGAGTTATCGGTAAAAACATCTATCAATTCATATCCTTCTTGCTTACAAAACTTTCTTATTTCTTCTTCTCCCCTTAAAGTTGATTGTTGTAGTGTCGATGCTCGTGTATATCCAAAAACCATAATACTTATTCCTCCTCTTAATTCCACAAAATGTACCTTCAGTTTCGTGGACTTCCATAAATTAATCTTTGGGCTTTTATAGACTACTTTTTCATTGTATTTTCAAGTCTATTTAATGTATACATTTGTGTAATAGCTATCTTGATGAGACTGTAACGGGTTCCGGTTGAAGAGTCAAGTGAAATAATAGTTGAACACTAAAAAGAAGATAGTAAGTATTTCTACCAACTATCTTCCTTATATAGTTACCCACTTAGTGTTCTTTCTTTATAGCTCATTGTTTATTATGAGCAAATCCTTCTACCCTAATAATTTGCTCTGGATGGGACTTTAACGGATATTATGTAATAAATCAAAATATACCCTTAACCTCTACATAATCACTACACAACATTTCAAATAGCAGAAAGACTATCATAGCAATAATACTTATTAAGCAAATATAAATATTTACTGCTTATTGAGGCTTAATTATAAACTATGATTCCTTTTTCATAATAGATTTCTTAATCCCCAATAAAGCAAAAAAACCCGACTCTATTGATATAGAAGAAACACGTTCAAATTATGCTCCTTATTGGCACTTTGATAGATAAATACCCTAACTTGACTACTATCTTATAACTGAAACTAACATTCTCTAAATTAGTGTTCATATTATGTTAGTTATTTGGACTTTGACCAATATACTATCTGATATGGCTTCATTTAAAAATTTTCTCCCCTTTCTTCAAAATTTTCTCCCCTTTCTTCAAAATTTTCTCCCCTCCCTTCAAAATTTTCTCCCCTTTCTTCAAAATTTTCTCCCCTTTCTTCAAAATTTTCTCCCCTCCCTTCAAAATTTTCTCCCCTTTCTTCAAAATTTTCTCCCCTTTCTTCAAAATTTTCTCCCCTCCCTTCAAAATTTTCTCCCCTTTCTTCAAAATTTTCTCCCCTTTCTTCAAAATTTTCTCCC
>ERZ791922.422-NODE-422-length-27744-cov-3.242407_pt1 | contig 27744 bp, 21 predicted proteins | sample MGYA00510134_ERZ791922 | MGnify/ENA primary metagenome ERZ791922 (study PRJEB30046, sample SAMN00792101) | human gut metagenome | study: EMG produced TPA metagenomics assembly of the A metagenome-wide association study of gut microbiota in type 2...
TTCTTTTCCATGGTAGTAAGATCTAATTGTCCAAGATGATTATTATCACCGCCATCCACTTGGTAGAAAATATAGTTTCCATCTATACTAATATTATAGGTAGAGCAAAATTCATCAATAAGGATAGTCTTATTCTCTCCTTGATAGTCAATACGGCAGAGAGCATAATTATCTTCTAAAGATATGTAGTAAATACCTTCTGGTCTTGCAATTGGCATATAACAATTACTATTTAGTACAATATCCACAGTATTGTCTGTAGTATCCATGGCATAGATACTATGATCCACATCTGCTCCTGCAAAATACAAAGAACCCTTATGGAAGGAGGCAGGAAGGATTGGTGAAGTAGATAATTTTTTCTCATTCTTTCCATCAATATCTACACTATAAAACTGGATTCCAGTCTCTTTAGCATAATGCTGATAATAAATCGTATTGCCATAAAGCGTAAGTAAACCGCTTGGGTTTTCATATAACTGTACGTTATTATTTCCATCGTCTTTGTTGATTCGATAGATACCGGAACAGTAGAAGAGAAAAACATTTTTCGTTGGTTTCACTTTTGTATTATTTTCTCTGGAGTAATAGATGTAATTGTCATCTACATTGATATAGCGTGCTTTATCATCGTTTATTTTCATTACATTATTACATTCCAAATCCATGCTGTACAAAGTGCCATCATCATTGAAATTGCTAAAATACACCCTACCATCTTGTTCGCAAAAGGTTCCACCATTATAAAGATTACCAGGAGTATTTCCTATATAATCTTCCTTATTATAGCGCACTTTCTCTTTATTTTGGTTAATTAAAATGAAGATAATTAATATAGCGGGAAGAAATATAATAAGTAGTATTCGTCTTATTTTTTTACTCATCTTTTTGTACACCGTCCTTATTTATAACAAAAGTTTTTAAGTACTTTTTTATTAATAGAAATATTTAAGTTGTGTGTTCTAGGTATCATGTTATCATTGTGACTTACGATTTCTCATTGATAAAATGATAGATATAATATTTCCCTCTTACTTGTCGGCATTACTATTAATATAAGTACCGATTTCTCTATAGAAAGTTAGGATAAATAGAATGGTTCCACAGAACAATCCAGTCATTAATATACTAAGTGCTATGATTCCTTTTTTCATATAATACCTCCATTCCAGTGTACTAAAATTTTTGTATCTGAATTTTATTACTATAATGTCTTAATGTTTGAGGCTGTTAATCATACATTGTCTTAATATTATCGACATAAATAATTTATCACTTTATGGGTAAGGTCACCTATCTTATCTTATGATTTCTTACGCTTTAAGATATCATAGGCAATTCTTAGAAATGATTATAGTTTTATTGTAGCAAAATTTAGTAAGATGTAAAGAGAAAACGATGTTTAATTTTTAACTTGTAAAAATATTTGTTATTTTATTGATAGGAAATAAAGATTTTGTTGAAAATTAAGGAAAGTATGGATATAATAAGCGTTAAGAATGGAGGCGGTGACGTGATAGACTTACAGAAAAGCAGAGAAGAAATAGATAAGATTGATTCACAGATAGTGGAACTGTTTGAACAGCGAATGAAAATATCTCAGAATGTGGCAGAATATAAGATAAATACTGGTAAGCCGGTTTTAGATAAAACAAGAGAGCAACAAAAACTTGATAGTGTAGAAGAACTTGCAAGTACTAAGTATAACGGTCAAGCGGTGAGAGAACTTTTTTCACAGATTATGTCGATGAGTCGTAAACTTCAATACACTATGATGACATATAACCAAGCGAGGGAGTTTCATAAGATAAAGGAGATACCGAAAAGTAAAGATACGAGGATTGTGTACTTTGGAACGAAAGGATCCTATTCAGAACAAGCAATGGAAGAATACTTCGGGACAAAGATAACTAGTTCTGGTGCACCAACTTTTTATGAGGTGATGTCAAAAGTTTCTAGTGGTGAGGCAGATTACGGAGTATTACCAATAGAGAATACAACGACTGGTGGAATTACAGATATTTATGATTTGCTTGTAGAATTTGATAACTATATTGTAGCAGAACATGTGCTAAAAATTGATCAAGCTTTATTATCCTTACCAGGTGCCAAACTTTCAGATATACGAACGGTATATTCTCATCCACAGGGGATTCTACAAAGTAGAAAATTCTTAGAGCAGTATTCTAATATGAAAGCCGTGGAATATGGAAGCACAGCGGGATGTGCCAAGAAAGTATTGGAAGATGGGGATAAAAATCAGGCGGCAATTGCAAGTATCCGTGCAGCAAGCACATACGGGCTAGAGGTGTTAGCAAGCAATATAAATTATGAAGAAGTAAATTCGACACGTTTCATTATAATAACGAAGCAGTGTCAATTTTGTGAAGGTTCTGATAAGATGAGTATTTGTTTTACTCTTCCTCATGAAAGCGGTACTCTTTATAGTATGTTATCACATATCATATATAATAATTTAAATATGTCAAAGATTGAATCCCGTCCAATCCCAGGCAAGAAGTTTGAATATCGTTTCTTTGTTGATTTTGATGGGTGTATCGAAGAACCCGCTGTAATTAACACACTTCGAGGAATTGAAGCGGAAGCTTTAGATATCAAAATACTTGGAAATTATATTGGAGTAGATTTGTAATTAAATCATGTTTTCATCATTTTTTCAAAATCTGAACACAAATCGTACACAATCTATTGTTAAACTAATGCCATAAGGTAAACAAAAACAATTCATTGATTTGAAGATCAGATAGAGAAGAAAGGAGCATGGCATATGAACGATATGGATAATAGAAAGAACGAGGATGGCTTATTAAGCCAGGATAACAATCAAGAACTTAACAGTTTAAATGAAACAGTGGAAACTTCTTATGAGGCCCCTAATTTTGTAATGGTGGATAGTGAGAAAAGTGAAGAAAAGGTTATCCCATCAAAAGTGATAGAGCATACAAACGAGCAAGAAAATCACTTAGATGCACAGAATGTGAATCAAGGGGAAACTGAGAATCAATTCTATACTAAATCTAACTTAAATGCTACGGTTTCTGATGAAGAGGATAATAAAAAGAAAAAGCAAAAAACAGGAAAAGGCAAGAAATTTTTAAAGAAATCAGCAGCACTTGTATCAGCAGCAGTTGTGTTTGGTGTTGTAGCAGGAGTTGTATTCAACGGTGTTTCAATTGGTAATAAGAATGAAAGTGCGTTTGGTATAAAGCCAATCGATGAGATTAATGGAGTTACAGATACCGAGGCTAATAAAGATTCAGATGAAACAAGCAATGGTAATATTGTACAAACTGGATTAACAGAGGTTACTGCAACTGATGTGTCCGGTGTTGTTGAAAATGTAATGCCAGCTATCGTTGCAATTAACTGTTCTGCAACTCAAACACAGTATGATTTCTTTGGCAGAGAATACAACCGTGAGATATCCGGTAGTGGTTCTGGATTCATTATTGGTCAAAACAATAAAGAAATTTTAATCGCAACAAATAACCATGTGGTAACAGGTGCAACTGCAATTGAAATCGTATTTAATGATGATTCCAAGGCGACAGCAACCATTAAGGGAACAGAGCCTTCTTCTGATTTAGCTGTAGTAGCAGTTAATATTGATGATTTAACAGAAGAAACTAAGAAACATATTAAAGTAGCAACATTAGGAAATTCTGAAAACATTAAAACTGGTGAGATGGCAATTGCTATTGGTAATGCACTTGGCTACGGACAATCCGTAACCGTTGGTTATATCAGCGCATTAAATCGTGAGGTTTCTGTTGACAATGTTACTCTAAACTTAATCCAGACTGATGCAGCAATTAACCCTGGTAATAGTGGAGGAGCATTAATTAATGCAAAAGGTGAAGTTATTGGTATTAACTCTGTCAAGTATGCGGATACCAACGTAGAAGGTATTGGTTATGCAATCCCTATCTCACATGCAATACCAATCATTAATGACTTGATGAACCGTGAAGAGCTTGAGGAAGATCAGATGGCTTACCTTGGAATTTCCGGTAAAAATGTAGAAAAGTCTTATGCAGAGGCATTCAATATGCCGGTAGGTGTTTATGTTTATACAGTTGCTGAAGGAAGCGCTGCTGAGAAGGCAGGTCTACATCAAGGAGATATTATTACAGCATTTAATGGAAGAACAGTTTCTGACATGAATGAGTTAATGAGTATTCTTAGATATACAAAGGGTGGTACGGAAGCTACTCTAACAGTAAATGTACTTGAAAACGGAGAGTATGTAGAAAAAGAGATTCCGGTAACCTTAGGTTTTAAAACAGATTCTACAAAATAATAAAATAGACTAGCACAAATCCCCCTTCGATTCGATATACTATGTAGTGTGAATGTGAATTGAAGGGGGATTTCAATGAAGAAACGCGTTGTTGCTTTGTTCATTGTATCACTTATGATAGTATCACTTGTTGGATGTAAGAAGGATACAAAATATACAGAAGTGAATTTAACGGAAGTAGCTCACTCCATATTTTATGCACCGCAGTATGTAGCAATAGAATTAGGGTATTTTGAAGAAGAAGGATTAAAGGTGAATCTAACCAATGGACTTGGTGCCGATAAGACGATGACTGCTGTCCTTTCAGGCAATGCTGATATAGGTTTTATGGGATCGGAAGCTTCTGTTTATGTATATAATGAAGGCGAGAAAGATTATGTTATTAACTTTGCACAATTAACACAGCGTGCAGGAAACTTCTTAGTATCTCGCGATGTGAATGAGACGTTTGCTTGGGAGAATTTGAAAGGGAAGACAGTAATCGGTGGACGTATTGGTGGTATGCCAGAGATGATTTTCGAATACATCCTTAAGAAAAATAATATTGATCCAAAGAAAGATTTAACAATAATCCAAAATATTGACTTTGGTATTACAGCTCAAAGTTTTCAAGCTGGTACTGGAGATTATACCATCGAATTCGAACCAGCTGCAACAGGCCTTGAGACTCAAAACGCAGGTAAAGTTGTTGCATCTCTTGGTGTAGAGAGTGGTATGGTTCCTTACACTGCTTATTCTGCAAAGCTTAGCTATATCAAAGAAAATCCTGAGACGATTCAAAAATTCGTAAATGCTCTTCAAAAGGGTATGGATTATGTTAATACTCATACAGTAGAAGAAATTGCTAAGGTTATTAAGCCACAGTTTAAAGAAACAGATATTGATACCGTAACCAAAATTGTGACTAGATATAAAGATCAACAGACTTGGAAAGAAGATTTGGTTTTTAAGGAAGAAAGCTTTAATCTTCTACAGGATATATTAGCTAGCTCTGATATGTTATCAAAACGTGTGCCATATACTGATTTGGTTGATAATAAGTATGCTGCAAAAGCTGCAAAGTAATGAATTAATATAGAAAAGAAGCGCGGGAAAATGCCATTGTCATTAATATTAAGACATTAGGATAATACCCGTGCTTTTTAGTTCATACCAAGAACTATTTTGTGAAGCGTACTTTTTCTTGTTTGCAGCGGAATTTGAGGTTTGAAATCTGCCATATAATAAAAAAGTGAAGATGATAATAAAATTTGAGAACTATTATCATAAACATTGCAAGATTGCCGAAAAAATGGTAAAATAATAAATATCATACAGAAATATTTAGAAAATTTGGAGGTGGATCGTATGAAGATGATCTTAGCGATTTTAAAAAATGATGATGAACAAGCAACAATTGCAGAGCTAAATAAAAAACATTATTTTGTTACAAAGTTATCCACTACCGGTGGTTTTCTTAAACAAGGGAACACATCTTTGCTTATTGGTGTAGATGATAATAAAGTAGATGAAGTGTGTGAAATATTAAAGAAAATGGCAGGCGTACGTAATGAAGTTCAATGTTTGTCTTCGTATGCAGGTACAGATTCTATGTATCCAGGGGTAAGCACACCTTATCCAATTGATGTGCAAGAAGGTGGCGTTACAATATTCGTATTACCTGTTGAGCAATGTTATAAGATATAGTTTCATGATGTTATAACCTATATTGGAAAGACTTAAAGAATAAAGGCATATAAAATTAGGTAAATGAAGAGCCATATTAATTAGAGTTAAGCAAATGAAGACGCAAGCAAATAAAGACAGAATGAGCGTTATTATGTAATAGTATTGATAAAATAATGTAGTATAAGGGAACTTATTACAAGTTCCCTTATACTACATTATATGAAGATTATTCCTTAACGTAATTACATATTATACTTATGTTCTGACTGTAATGTAATAGATATAGTAAAATATTTTCTTCATCATCTTTACAATAATGAAATAAAGAATGCATCACCATCATCTTTGGCTGTATTACTACATACTACTTATGATTTTCTTGCCGATGGAACACCAATTGTCCCAGTACGTTTTATAGAGAAACCAAGTAAAAACGGATGCTTCATTATGTATTGAGTAATACGATGAAAATACGGGTTTGCCAATACGACTGAGAGTAAAATACAAAATGGTATTATCATTAAGATAATGAGTTTTGGCATACCAAGTAACCATGCAAAGAAGCCATGTGCAGCTAATCGATTACGTATAAAGATGTGTAATATATAAACTGGTAGAGTACGTTCTCCAAGTACTGTAAAGGATAATTTAATTCTAGGTATTAACAATAGAAAGCTTATGCTAAATACAAATGCAAGAACATACCAAATTAATCGGATGAAAGCCCCATAATGCCAATATCTTTTAAATATGGCGTCATAAGAGGAACCACCAAAGACTATTTTCACAAATGGCCTTACATAAGGATAAATCGCTGCAAGTACGAAAAAGCTACTAATAAAAATGAGAATCGCAGGTATTCTTAATCTAAGATTGAGTAACTTATCCAAGTGTTCTTTCGTAGTATAAAAACCTAAGATAAAAAATGGTAGAAAAACTATTGTTCTTGATAAAACCAAAAATGAGCCAATGGAAGAATCATATCCACATAATAGTGCGAGTAGAATGCTAGTGACAAGAACGAGTTTTTTATTGCATTTTTCAAAGAAAGGAATCACCATCGTCCAAAATACAAGCGCCAATAGGTACCAAGGAGCATCTTTCACAAGGAATAGGTTTAGTTTACCATGCATTCCAGTACAAACATAGTTGCCAATCTTGAATAATAAAAACATCCAAAAGAGAGAGATAATTTTACGGGTATTATATATTCCATTTTTATGTACATTCTTTGAAACATAGCCAGATACAAACACAAAACATGGCATATGAAAAATATGAATAATATAATATAGATATTTAAGCTCTTTTATCCTCGTTAGTTGGCTTAAAAAATGCCCCAGAACGACTAAAATAATTAATAAAAATCGGAAATTGTCGATGTAGGGGTCACGGCTTGAATCATTTTTATTGGATGGTTGTGGATGGTACCATTTTTTTAGTAAAGATAACATGGAGCTTGTCCTTTCAAAATAGTAATATTATTTTAAAATGATTTGATTTTAGGGATATAGTGTTTGTATAAAATTATGTATAGTTAGGTTCCAGGTATATTGATAACGCTAACTCAAAGGACGGAATAGTATCCTATTTCCAAGACAAAAAAAGACCCCATAAAATTGAACAGCTATTATTTGCCTACCTAATTTCATGGGGTAACAATATAACAAAATAGTTTTGTCATAGAAGGCAAGTAAATACTTTTACTTGCGATGTTAACTATTCTTCTGTTGTTTCTGCATCGCCTGCAGTATCACAGCAGTCACATTCAAAATCATCGTCAAATTCATCATCAAAATCATCTTCGAAATCTTCCAGATAATCAGGAGTCATAAATTTGTATACAGCATAAGCAATGCCTGCAATAGCTGCGATTGCTCCGACAATAGCAAGAATGAAGATTAAAGTATGCTTCTTCTTCTCAATCGGATCTTCTTTTTTGTGAATTAACTCGCTTAGCTTAGTAGCGGCAAGCATCTCACTTATCTTGTCGAGTTTATTATTCATAACAGCACTTCCTTTCCTATTCTCTGATGATTCATTACAAACGAATGGATTATCATCATTTGTATTGATTTCGGTTATTAGCTCTTCGCAAAGCTTGCATGTACACTCGCGAAACAAAATCATGTAATCAACATAATCTTATTGAAACAATTCCGTTCGAGTATATTATACCACCCACTTGCATTTTTTACTATATAAAAATAAGAAAATTAAGCCAAACTATGAAAAATAGAGTAACTAAGACAATACTTATTAAACTAGTTTGTTATTATTCTTCAATTTTTTCTAACTTAGCGAAGGAGGATAACATTTTTTTAATACCTTGCTCGCCAAAATCTACGGTAACTTCGTAATCTCTACCACCTTTTGTTAGGTTGGTTACGACGCCTTGTCCAAACTTAATATGATTTACAGTATCTCCAACACCATAGGGAAGAGTTGCAAGATTGCTGTTACCAAAATTTTTGGTTGGTAAGGTAGTGCCTACAGAGGGTTGAAAACCTCGCATTGTTTTTGATTGTCCAGAAAAGGATGGCATAGAGTTAATTCCGGAATCCATAGATGCACCACGCATGGAAGGTGTTTGCTTATCAAACATTGTGTCATTGAAGCTATTTGGCGCTTTTGCATATGGATTATCAGAACCAAACAGACTACGAGTTTGCGTTGAAAAGTTTGGTGATGCATTACGGATCGGACTTGTACCATAAGAATCCTTTGCAAGGTATCCTTTGTTCTGCGCCGATTGTATTGTTATAAGATAGCGTGGAATCTCATTAATAAAGCGAGATGGTCGATTAAACTGAGTTTCACCACGAATCATTCGCTGTCTGGCGGCACTTAGATGGAGCTGTTTCATAGCTCTTGTAATTCCAACATAGCAAAGACGGCGTTCTTCTTCTATTTCAAGTTCGGGATTTTCTGCATTGATCGACATATAGCTTGGGAAAATACCTTCTTCCATACCACATAGATAAACATAAGGGAACTCTAGACCTTTTGCACTGTGTAAAGTCATTAATACGACGTGATTGCTATCTTCCTCTAGAGAGTCGATATCAGCAACCAAAGCTACTTCCTCTAAGAATCCACTTAGGGTTGGAGGTTCATTTGATTCCACTTCATAGGTCACGATTTTATTAATTAATTCATTAATATTTCCAATACGATCTTCCGCGGATTCGTCATCGCCTTCTTCTAATTCTTTTAAGTAACCAGTACCCTCTAGGATTTCTTCTATCAAATCCTTTAAAGTAAAGGTATCAGAGTTAAGTTTACTTTTCACTGTTTCTATAAAGCTAACGAAAGAGGTGATTTTTGAAGTAGAGCGACCAAGTCCTGGGATACTTTCTGCATGGCGTAGGGCATCATAAAAACTCATATTATTTTTAATAGAGTAATCTTCCACACGGTCAAGGGTGGTTAAACCAATTCCACGTTTGGGAACATTGATAATACGCTTTACAGCAATACCGTCAAGCCCGTTATCAATAGTCTTTAAGTAAGCTAGAAGATCTTTGATTTCTTTTCTTTGATAGAAGTTGATACTACCAATAATCTTATATGGAACACTTCGTTGAATCATTTTCTCTTCCAATACACGGGACTGTGCATTGGTACGGTAAAGGACAGCAAAGTTATTATAAGAAATACCTTCCTCACTATTTAATGTTTTAATACTATCGACTACCTGACTTGCTTCTTCAAAATCAGTATCATACTGGCAAAAGGTAACTTGTTCACCATCCTCATTATCGGTCCACAGGGACTTGTCTTTACGGCCAAGATTGTTATGAATAACCTCGTTCGCTGCATTTAGAATGCTTTTTGTGGAACGATAATTTTGTTCCAGTTTAATAACAACTGCATTAAGATATTCTTTTTCAAAATCAAGAATATTTCGAATATTAGCACCACGGAATTTATAGATGGATTGATCGTCATCACCTACAACGCAAAGATTATGTTCCACTTCATTATGCTCATTGATGCTATGTGCGAGTAAACGTATTAATTTGAACTGAATGGTATTGGTATCCTGATACTCATCCACCATAATGTAGCGGAAACGATTGCGATAGTAATTTAATGCCTCTGTATTAGACTGAAACAGTTCCACAGTTTTCATAATTAAGTCATCAAAATCAAGGGCATTGTTTGTCTTAAGTCGCCTTTGATATTCTTTATATACATTGGAAATTTTCATTTTATTGTAATCACCCAATGCAGATAACTCAAATTCTTCTGGTGTAATTCCTTCATCCTTAGCACTTGATATGGCAGAAAGAAAGACCCTTTCTTTCGTCTGTTTGGTATCGATTTGTAAGAATTTTAAGACTTCACGCATTAAGGTCTTTTGATCATCAGAATCATAGATTGTAAAATTACGATCATATCCAAGTGTTTCAATAAAACGTCGAAGGATACGGACACAGGTAGAGTGGAAAGTACTAACCCAAATATTTTCGGCACCATAACCAACAATCTTGTCAACACGTTCTCTCATTTCTTTGGCGGCTTTATTTGTAAAGGTCAGTGCCATAATCTGATATGGATTAACATTTCTCTCATCAATCAGATAAGCAATTCTATGGGTTAACACTCTTGTCTTACCAGAACCAGCACCAGCTAAAATTAACATCGGTCCACGATCATGCTCCACGGCTCTTCGTTGTTCTGGATTTAGGGAATCGTATATACTCATGAGGTATCAAACCTTTCTTTTAATTTCTATTTTGGATATTTGTTCCTTACTTAGCAAAACGAGCTCAAAAAAATGATGTTTGTTAATAGTAAAGAGCAAACATATGTTTATTATAGCATGCAGGGGTATGAGTTACAATAGGAAATCCCATGGAGGAACCAGTGGAGAAGATGGTGAAAAAGACGGTGAAGAAGATGGTGAAGATCATGGGATAGAATAATAGTATAATCGTTACAAGAACAAATAGAAAAATATGTAAAATATTTCTTGATTGGAGTAAGATTTTGTGATATGCTCTTTTTAAATTTATTTAATTGTCTTTTTTTATATTTTATTAGAATCATTTAACCACATTTCTAAATAACACTCAAAAAAAGTCTACAAAAATCTATATTCATTTTAAATCCTAATTTACAATAGAATTATTTTTATTTAATTTATTCATTTTTACAATTCAATTATTTTGATATTAAAGCTTTCGTTGGGGTAAAAAGGGTCACGAGAAAATAAAAGTATTAAAAGGTTCTCTAATATCAATAGTGTTGACGAAATAATCAAAATATGTAATAATTTTACAAATGATACAGAATGAGAAAAGTATAAATGATAAAGGTTGTACTTATATTATCGGGCGACGAATGAGGGGTATAACTTAATATTAAAAATCTTCATTAGGGGAGTATAAAAGAAAGGGATAAGTAGAAATGAATTTAAGAACGAAGAAAAATATAGCCATCATATTATGTGTGATAATAATGTTATCACTGTCTGTAGTAAATCCGAATGCAGCGCAAGCAAGTTATAGTTATATAACAAGAGGGTATTTTGTAAAATTAGTTTGCCAAGAAATTGGTATCACCGCGAAGGGTACAACAAATCAAGCATATATTAATGCCGCGATCGATCATGGTATTATTACCCAAAGCACATTTTCGGATTATCAAAGAAATGTCTCAAAGGCTGATGCAGCTGTTATTTTAGTGAATGCTCACGAATCCTTATATGGAAATACGCTGAGTGAGGAATTAATTCATACGATTATTGAGAAAAGAATAACTGATATTGTTAAACTTACTGAATATCGAAAAATACCTTTTGCAAAGGCTTATGCTTATGGTTATATGAAAGGTTCATCCGATGGAAGTTATACTACTAGTAGAACATTTAACCCAACACAGAAGATATCAAAATCAACAGCATTAGAATTAATCAAAATGTTGAAAGATGAAAGCAAAAGAGGAAAGATCACAGAAGATGGGCAACTGATCCGCACGACAGACTTACCTAAGTTTGCAGAATTTTATCCGTACATATTGGCAAGCTATCCAAATGATTTTTATGATTGGGAGTTTCAATTCATGAAAGGTTATAAAACCAAATATAAAGATGGTAAGCCATACGAAGAATATTTTTATAAAACTGGAGAGTATAAAGACGGCATAGATTATGCTTATCCTGCTACTATAGAAAAGTATAATAATAAAAGTTACAGGGTTATTCTACCAGATGGAACAAAAGCAAATTTAGCAGAAATAATAGATTATTGCTGGTCAACATGGGAAAAGAACTTGAACGAATATCTATGGAACGTATTCAATGTAGATTATCGTACTCTAGAGAAAAACAAAAAATGGCATGATGCTGTAACCAAAACAAGCAGATATGATGAAAACAATAAAGTTTACCTAGATAACTACATCAAAGAATACATTTCATTGGCTAAGGGAAATAAGACAATAATTGAATGTGATAAGATAGCTTTTGACAAGTCTGGGATATATGAGAGTACAAGTGGAACACATATAAGAGTATATGTTCATTACAAAATAAAATCATCTATAAGTTATAAACAAGTACTATTATCTCCACTTGCTTTTACTTTTGAAAGATATCCCAATTTCCTTAATGTAAAGTTAGATGAATGGCGAAATGGTTATTTCGATATAGTTTTGTCTTCAGATGGTTCGATATATTCAGGTGTATTTAATGATTATTTTCATGATGTGGATGTATTAGAGTGGTAGCGTATGAGAAAAGAGAAAATAATTACAAAATTGATGATATTAATTATGATGATAATTTTATTTCCAGTAAAGTCATATGCAGAAGATATATTGTATAAGTCATATGCAGAGTATAGAGACGATTACATGGTACAAGAAATTTTAAATGATGGCATTGACGAAAATGTTAATGGTAAAAAGAGTATATACACTATAAAAATGGATGAGGCAAGTTCTAAGGGGGTTATGACAATGTATGGTGAACATATAAAGAGTCAGTCCTCTATCCATTATCAAACAGAAGGTTATAATTTTACTGTTAATATAACTGGTGGAAATGTAACACAATATTCTACTACAAACGGAGAAAGGGTTTTTGTAAAACCTCAAACTGTGGAAGATACTACTATAGGAGATTTAATTAGAACAAGATATGAACTCCCATTTTGGCAGGTTTCTAAATCAGCCATTCGAATGCATGTTGCAGAGGAAATGAAAAAAGGTATGACACAAGCTCAGGCGGAAAAGATAGTTACAGATAAATTAAATTCTGATGGGATTATTGTTTACTATAGTCATGTATTTGCTGTATATGATGGTAACTCTATGACAAAAGGACCTTACGCTAATTTAAAGGAAATACAAAACGCTGTAAATTGGTCTGATAAAACAAGGGACAGGTATCTCCCCGCCTACTACGACATCCCTTTAAAAATAACAAGAAAAATGATCCCCTCTGGTTCCTATTCCATACAGCTAGTTGATATGACCGAAAACCAAACCAAAAAATTCACCCTAAGTGATGTTCTATCTGGAGAATATTCCATCGACTATCCGTTACCAGAAAGCACGCAAAATCAGCCAATTCGTGATGAAGAAACACTTATTTATGATACTCCTTCCCTGATAGCAGATCGTTCTGGGCAGCAGTATAAGTTTTTTGGGAAGGCATTTTATAGCTATGAGGATACTCCTGATAAGTCATATGTAGCAAAAATTACGGAGAATCAAATCTCGCACAAAAACAGTGGGACTGGTAAGGGCGTATTAATGCTTGGGTATATCAAAGCAGGGGAAGAGTGTAGCGTAAAGGTAAACTATTATCATGAAAGTGATAGTGGAGTAAAGACTCTGATGGGGACGGATAGAGCTGGAACAATCAAACCAAACACTTCATTTTCCTTCCTAAAATATGCGAAATCTAGTTACCCATATGAAGGAAATACTTACACCTATAAAGATAAATGGACTTACACCTATTACGGGGATGATGGAACGATGGAAACGAAAAATGGTAAGAGTGGTGAAACTAAGCTTACCATACCAAGTCTTATGAAAGGGAGTGAGGTTGTAATCTCTCTTTATTATAAAGGAAAAGACATTATCCTTCCATCCACGATACCAGAGGAGACCATAGGTACCACCATAGATTATTTCGATACTTCAACTATCAATGGACAAATCAGAGCGGATTACTATGAAGCTGAGAAATTTTCTGTAGATCTAGGGATACCAACTACAGAAAATCTATATACCTCCGTTAGAGCACCAGAATACTTAATCAAAGCGTCCTTTCAAAGAAACGCTACCTACAAAGAGTTTCCAGTGGAGGCACGAAAGAAATACATATTAAAATGGTATACCGAAGAAGAGGTACCAATCAAAGGGGACATGGCAGGGAAAACAGAGATAATAAAAAAGAATCATACAGAAACAAAAGAGGTAAAGCAAGTGGTGACTATCACGAGACAGGTAAAGTATACAGAGCTAGTAAGCTTTGATTTTTTTAGGTTAACTCGGGCGAATCTAGAGAATGGAGCCTTACCACGAGGAGATATTACACTTCTTCCCTCAAGTTATTCGGTTTCCTCCTTATCCTATCAATCCTTTGGAGGTCTCGATCAACATATCCTTGTTCCAGCAAAAGTAAAGTCAGGAGTAGATTTACCAACAGAAACAATCGATTTAGGAGGAGTGAAACCCTCTATTCCAATGTCAGACTTTACCTCCGAAGTGAATACCCTGATTCCTGAAGTACAGGTTCGAAATGATGTGTTTCAATTCGATAACCGAACCGTTATAAATGATCAGTACAAATTAAAGGAAACGGAAGAAGCTGTCTATTCTGCTATTCGAAGACCAGAATTAACTCCGTATAACACTCTATATCAAACGAATATAACAATTCCAGCCACCTTGGCAAATGCTAACTATCCCTCCAGTGGAAGCATTCTATATGAAAAGGTTGCATCTTTTCAATCGATAAAACCGTCTATGGAAACTTATCCGATATCAAATATCAATAGTGTCACCGTTCACACTCCTGTGTATTGTCAAGGGACGTTGGAACAAGACAATGCTAGTTATGTTCAACTTGCATCTCCAAATAGAAACTGTATTCCTCTTGTCTTAGATGAGGAGGGAGATAGCTCGGATTTTACAGTCGCAATCCGTAATCTTGGGTCACATAACTCTTATCCAGGGTATTATATAAGAGATTATGTTAGCAACACGTTAGGGAATGCTTACTACATAGCACGTGATTCTAAGGAAATTCTTCGAAATGAAGTCTGTTTTCCTTTCGATGTTCTAATAGATGTTAAGAACGATCGTGATAGATCAAATGATATCTTATTACAGAAAAATACTTGGTATTCAGTTGGATTATACTCCACTCAACGATTTTATTTGCCAATGTATATCGAGTGTGGAATTTATACTGTTGAATTTCGAACCATTGCAGTAAATGGAGAGGGGATGCTCTCTAGTGTACAGTCCAGTGCGAATTATATAAGAAGTAATTATGTTGCCACGGATACGAAACAAGTCGAGGTATCCGGAAAAATCTATGGGTTAACCTTATATGATATCCAAGAGAATAACCTATGGAAAGAGGTGTTTCGCTCGGAGAATTCATTGCGATTAAAGATACTAGATACCATTATGGTAAAGATCATCGAGGGAGTAAAGAAAACCTTCCAAAGAATCGATGGAACAAAGCTAGGAGAGGAATATCAGAAAGAGAAACTATACTATTATACGGTCGGTACCAAGAATCAGTTTGGTATACCAACAGGTAGGAATGAACGGTTTACTCTACCACTTGTGGATGGTTCTCACCCAAAGTATCTTAACAAAGGTACGTTAAAGGCAGGATATACTTGGAGATTTACCCTTGATACGGTAGGAAATGTCACAGCGATGGATGAATCAAAAATAATAATAATCCCAACCTTTTTTTACGTTGATAAGGAGGGATTATATCGCCAAGAAGTGGATTTGTACTATTCAGATATCATAAACGGAAAGAGAAATCATGATATCAAGGTAGGCAGTAAGATAGACTTAGAAAACACGAAACTAGCACAAACTGGAGATGTATATCTTGGTATTCAGGATGTTGAGTTAAAAGATACCGCAACAATCCGAAATTTCTCCAATAAGACCTGGGTGGCACAGAAAAAAGAAATGTATACTTATGGAAGGATAATAACGAACCTTGCATTTAAAACATTTTCGAATCAAAGTTATGCGTCCATACTACATCAGGGAACACTATCACAAGAATTGTTAACGCTTGGATATTCAAAGCTTAAGTTAACAAAGTACAAACAATCGTATTATTTTAATTACTCCTTACCATCGGATGTAAAAGCAGTTAAAAAAGGCACGGATGTACAAGCCTATGCAAAGAAATATGGGGTATCAAAGACGGATAGCTTGTGGTTATCAAACGGGTTTATCATCATTCATTTTGATATTAAGGTGTACGATGATAAGAATAATCTTTATCTTACCTATGATAATATAAAAAATGTAGAGAATTATGGACATTGTAATATGTTTCAGATGGAGGGAATGAATACTAAGAAAAAGGACTACTTTGGAAGGGGGTTTTCGTTTGATTTTGGGGATGTAATTATGATTGATACGGATAAAACAAGCTTTGATGATTCGGTAGTTGGTGGACTTTATTAGACTTTTTTGGTGTGCTACAATTCCGTTGTTTGGTAAGATGAAGGAGAAATAGAGAAAAAATCATCTACTAAATTAAGAGAATGCTAAATCCTGGAAGATAGTATACTGGATAAATTCATCTACTTTATTCATGTTGACATGTGGTATTCATTACTATATAATGTGACATAGAGGTGATATTTTGGACAAACAACGGGAAAAAGAGATAATGGAACTCATTGAAGGCTTAAAAAAAATCAACTATGTTAAGCCTGGAGACGTTCCAAACATTGATTTATATATGGACCAGGTGACCACGTTTATGGACAAGCATTTAGAGTCCTCAAAGCGTTATTCAGAGGATAAATTGTTGACCAAAACGATGATTAATAATTATACGAAGAACAATTTACTTCCGTCACCGGAAAAAAAGAAATATTCCAAGGATCATATGTATCTTCTTATTTTTATTTATTATATGAAGAATATATTATCTATTAGTGATATACAAAGTATTTTAACTCCACTAACGGAGAAATTCTTTGAAGGGGATAGTAAGCTTAGCTTAGAAGAGATATACGAAGAGATCTTTCGACAGGGAAATGAAATCTCCATGACTGTGAGTAAGGATGTGGTTCGTAAGTATCAAAAGTCAAAAGATGCTTTTCCTGAGATGGATGGCCAGAAGGATCACGATTTCTTACAGATGTTTTCCTTTGTTTGTATGCTATGTTTTGATGTATATATGAAAAAGCAAATGATTGAGAAGATAATCGATGATCATTTTACAGAAAAACCAGAGAAAGAAAAAGAAGCGAAAGAGAAATCGAAAGAGCACTCGAAAGAGAAGGATAAGTCAACTAAATAAATAAAAACTTAATTCAAAAAGGTATTCGCAATAGTTGCGAATACCTTTTTCTAATGATTATTGTTCTTGTTCATCATCCATTTGTGGAATTTCAGGAATTCTACTAAATACTAAATCATATCCATCATTACCGTAATTTAAAGAACGGTTCACACGACTTATAGTAGCAGTCGAAGCACCTGTTTTTTCTGCTATTTCAAGATATGTCTTCTTTGCACGAAGCATTGCAGCTACCTCAAAACGCTGAGAAAGAGAAAGCAATTCATTCACAGTACAGATATCTTCAAAGAAAACGTAACATTCGTCCTTGTTCTTTAGACTTAAAATCGCTTCAAATAAATAATCCACTGAAGCATTCTTAATGTTTTTACTCATTTTATTTACTCCTTTATAAGCTTTGCAATCATAGTAAGTACAATACAGGATTCCCTTATCCTTTGTAGGCAAACTAGCTACCAATTTTGATAGTGAGCTACATTCGTAAAATATACAATTTTAAATGTTATAATTAGAATCGTATCAATTATAACTATGTGTTCTACCTCATATAACTCTGGTACATTCACATTTTATCACTATACATTACTAAAGTAAAGAGTATTTTCTTATGTTTTTATGAAAGTTTTCTTAATTAGAATACGCTTGGTAACCTAGACAATAAAGAAAAGATTCGATATAATGGGTAAAGTGTTTATCAGGAGTAAATAAAAGGATAACAATCAGCCAAATACTTGGCTTAAATGTGAAATAGAGAGGAATATACGATGAAAAAAGGAACAGAATGTATTGGAGTAGTTGAACGAATTGAGTTTCCGAACAAAGGAGTTGTAATGGTAGACGATGAAAAGATTATCGTAAAAAATGCCATCACTGGTCAGAAAGTTCGTTTTGTGATAAATAAAGTCAGAAAAGGAAAAAGTGAAGGCAGATTGCTTGAGGTAGTGGAAAAATCGCCACTGGAAACAAAAGAAGCTGTATGTTCTCATTTTGGAGCTTGTGGTGGCTGTACTTATCAGACCATTTCCTATGAAACACAGACTAATTTAAAGGCAGAGCAAGTAAAGAAGTTAATTGATGAAGTGATTACTCCAGAGAATAAGGAGTATGAATTTCAAGGGATTGAGGGTAGCCCATTAGAATTTTCTTACCGAAATAAGATGGAGTTCTCCTTTGGTGATGAGTATAAAGATGGACCACTAGCACTTGGACTTCATAAAAAAGGAAGCTTCTATGATATTGTAACAACATCGGATTGTAAATTAGTGCATGAAGATTATAATAAAATCTTATCCTGTGTATTGTCTTTAGCAAAAGAATATCATCTTACGTATTACCACAAAATGAGCCATGAAGGATATCTACGTCATCTTCTAATTCGCCGTGCAGCAAGAACTGGGGAAATCCTTGTGAATTTGATTACAACTTCACAAACCAATGTATTAGTAAATGGTGAAGAAGATTTCTTAAATAAACTTCGTGATGCTCTTAGAAATCTCACTTTAGAAGGTAGTATTGTCGGAATACTTCATACTGTAAATGATAGTTTAGCAGATGTCGTACAAAGTGATCATACGGATATTCTTGATGGACAGGACTACATCTTCGAAGAAGTACTTGGACTTAAGTTTAAAATCTCAACTTTCTCTTTCTTTCAAACAAATTCACTTGGAGCGGAAGTGCTTTATAGTTGTGCCCGTGATTTTGTAGGTGAGACAAAAGATAAGCTTATCTTTGACTTATATAGCGGGACAGGAACGATTGCACAGTTACTGGCTCCAGTTGCTAAGAAAGTTATCGGTGTAGAGATTGTGGAAGAGGCAGTGGTTGCAGCGAAGGAGAATGCATCTTTAAACAAATTAGAAAACTGTGAATTTATTGCAGGTGATGTCTTAAAGGTAATCGACACCATTGAAGAAAAGCCTGATTTAATTGTACTTGATCCTCCAAGAGATGGGATTCATCCAAAGGCACTTGATAAGATTATTGATTACGGAGTGGATCGTTTGGTGTACATTTCGTGTAAGCCTAGTAGTTTGGCGAGAGACCTTGTGGTTCTTCAGGAGAGAGGATACCAGGTGGAGAAGGTAAGGTGTGTGGATATGTTTCCGGGGACGGTGCATGTGGAGACGGTAGTTCTTTTATCCAACGAAAAGAAAAAGGCATATCATGTTGAAATTGAAATGAAGATATAGAGAAATTAAGGGGTTGCTTATAATAGCAATCTCTTTCTTTTTATAGATATATATGATAAAATTTTGTAGTATTAATTTTTCCTCAGACAAATATGTGCATGGATTATCAAGAAAATAAAAATGGAATAATATATTATTTTACTTGTGAGGAGGTGAGAATGTGGATTGGATGACGAGTATTCAAGAAACAGTAGATTATATTGAAAATAATATAGGAGATGATTTAGATATTGATTTGCTGGCTAATAGAATATTTACTTCACAATTTTATTTTCAAAAAATATTTACTATTTTATGTGATTGTACTGTAAGTGAATACATACGAAATAGACGAATGACATTAGCTGGTTATGAGATTATAGATTCGGATATCTCTATTTTAGACATAGCATTAAAGTATGGTTATGAAACACATGAAAGTTTTACTAGAGCATTTACAAGATTTCATGGAATTACACCTTCAGATGCTAGAAAAAATCATTCAAATTTAAACGTGTTCTCACTTATTTCCGTAAAATCTAATTTATCAGGAGGTAAAGCACTTATGAGCGATTTTTCAGAAAGAGGTTATGTAGTAAAAGAAACAGGTGCAGTGTATTACACGCAGGATATGGATAATACTCTAAAATGGTTTATAGATGTATTAGGTTGGTATGGCCAAATTGAAGCAAGAGATGAAAATAATGAGGGAGGATATGGTTGTGTAAATAACATTCCTATCGAGTTTGAAGCTCTTCATATTGCTCCATTTACAGGAATTCATCTGTTTAAAGGTGAGCCATTAAAAACTATGGTTGGCTTTATGCTGGTTCAAGGTGTTGAACAATTATATCAATTTGTTAAAAAGAATGGATGGAATCAGATTACTGAAGTTAAGGAGCAACCATGGGGTGGAAAAACCTGCTCAGTGACAACAATTGATGGGAGTATATTAACTTTCTTTGAATAAAATAAGCATTTTCATAATGGAGCACGTCCAGTTTCTGGGCGTGCTTTTTTCTTGGCTGCATATCATATATTGAAAGGACGGTGAATTAAATGAAAAGTACTTATGAGCAAATTAAAGATTTTGAAAAATGGTATCGTAAGCAGTATTTGAAGTGTTTTCCAATATATTATTATATAAAGGTTCAAGACTTTTTGATAGAAAAATTATCTGCACGAACACGTTAGAGGTTGTTTTTTTAAAATGATTTTATATAACAAAGTATCACAAAGGTCAAATGAAAAACTAAATTCTAGTTTATTCCCATCTGACTACGTATTTTTGATTCTGAGCAACTTTTTATTTATAATGCAGTATGGTAGAAAAATAAGCGACCATGTTGTGGAAAATAGTAAAAGGCAAGCTAAAAGGAATGAGACCTGTTCCATACAGAACTCATTCCTTTTAGCTTGCCTAGTGATTATCTGTGTTATACACAAAGGTAAAATCACTTCCTTTTTAGAGTGCCTTGAATAAAAAAAATTACTGCTGGAATAATAAATCTTAAATTTGTTGGGAAAGTGAGAATTAGCGTTTCAAGAATTGCTGCAATTTAACAACTGCAGTAAAACTAACCTTATTTTTATTAATGGTTTTATGTTGTATGTATTAATAGTCTTCTCTTTTTCCGAATTCTGCTGATTCTACCCATTCATCAGGTCTTGAAACTAATTTTACGAGTTCCTCTAATATCACACAGTGCTTATCTTCTTGGTTAATTAAATATTGGAATACTGTCTTTGACTGTTCTTCAGATGCAACAGCATATAAATCTTGATAAAACTTTAAACTTTCTTGCTCTTTTTCTAAAGCCATTCTGTAAGTATCCAACTGTTTTGGAAAGCTCTGTTTACCCGAGGTAAAATCATCCATATTTTTGAAAATTGATTGTACATCAAGAAGAATATTACTGTCCTCTAAAGGCAAGGTGAGTTTATCTGCTTTAGTCATTAAAATATTTGCATGATTTTTTTCTTCTTTTGCGAGCATCGTAAACACAACATTTAAACTATTCTCTTTGTTCAGAACTGCTTGCTCTTTGTAAAACTTCTCTAAATCAAGTTCCATTGAAAGTGCTAATTCTAATAATTCCATAGTAAGCTCTCCTTTTCTTATAAAAATGTGAAATAAGCCATTTGCTTAGTTTAATTATAGCGGTTATGTTGGGGAGTTGCAAGATGATTTGGAAATCGTAAGTTTTAATCAGTAGTAATCACCATTTTACATTTAAACATAACGGAAAAATTCCTTCGAACCATATAGATGAAAAGTATGAGATTTAACCAGATTCTATGCAAATTATAAATCTGATTTGGCGTCCCGAAATCCGTTTGGGGTCATTCTAGTATATTTTTTAAACACTGTGGCTTCCAATCCTAGGTTTCATGGTAAGTACATCGTATATAATATTCTAAATATTAAAACATAAATAAAAATATAAAAGAAAGGTAGCATTGTTATATTAATTGATCTTTCTATATAAAGTTTAGTATACGATTGATTTATAGCTTTCTGGGCAAGATATAAATTCAGAAATTCTCTAAAGAGTAAAATTCCAATGAGAATTATGAATATTAGTAAATCAATTATGAAGATATCGGATAAATTTGTAAATGACATTGTTTTAATTATAATCATTTCGAATAACTCCTTTAAGATCCTAGTAAAAAATGAGAGGACATATCAGGTAAACAGTTATATTTATTATTCCGTGAGCCAATGATATACCTACAATAGATTCCTTCCATATAAAGATCCGGCAAAATAATATTGATATAAAAAATGTAGAGATCACATTTAATAATGATTTTGAGGAAATAGCCAGAGCTGTATATAGTAGGCTTGTAAAAAACATCGCTTTATTGTTACCCAGTAATGTATTAGCAACATGGATTAATATCCCTCGAAATAAAAATTCCTCTAACAGGCCTACACAGATTAATAAGGCAATAACCCATATTAAGATTTCTTCCGGTGCTGCTGGTTTATTTTTGATGTCAGGCTGTATAATGTAAAACTGAATAAATCCGAGTGGCAGTCCCAATAGAGCAATGAGCAGTTGTTTGTGTAGTTTGGCAATTCTAAAACCAATTACCGAAGGTTTTATCCCAACAATATTTGCAACTATAACACCTGCTATGAATAATGGTATGCTAACAGCCACAATTCCAAAAACTTCAGGTATACCTGTCAGTGGAAGAGAAACACTGATGATCCTAATCAGTGGGATAAGAGCCAAAGCTGAATAGAGTGGATGGTAGGGCTCTCGATTCTTCATTAGAACTGCTATTAAAAGTGATATTAGTATAGTCAGGTAGAGGATAACACCAATCGATATGCTTACAAAGGTAAAAATAGTCTCGGTTAAAGCGATGAAGAATACAAATAACCAACAAATGAAGTCATTGGCTTTTATAAGCAATTCGAATAAAGCTTTAATATTAAACCCCCCTTTATGTAATAGTTTTATATTCATGACAAGGAAAAGTTCGCGAAGCGTGCTTTTTCTTGTTGCAATTATTGATCCAAATGTGGCAATATTTCTACCCAGAGCCTAAGCTGCCTGTAAGGTTTTATATCTTGACCATCCAGGTATAATAAGAATTCAATCTTTACCAAATCTTCCGGTTCTTCTACTTTAAAAAGCACAGTTATTTCCTGCTTTTCCTGATTTTCTATGTCAATTGGTGATATGGTTTGAATGATATTACCATTCATCAATATTTCCATCTTGTATCTCGTTTTCTGTTGTTCATTGTTAATGATGACTGCTTTTACCATCCCGTTCTCTCCGACTTTAAGTTGTTCAGGGTAGCCTGCCGTTACACCATCCAGGCCTGTAATATAAAATTCTGTAAAGATTTTACCCGTTTTAGGAGAGGATATCATAAATACTGAAGTAAAAATTAACAAAAAACTGGTTATCAGTAATGCTGCGTGTATCACTTTTGTTCCTTTCGTTTCATTTGACCATTTTAGTAAATCAATCGTAAGCGTTAATGTAAAGCGCTTCTCCTCGGGTAAATTATTTCGCCTAAACCAGCCAAGGAATAATAAAAAAATGTCAAAAAATATAAGCGAAAGCATCATCGGCAAAAGTCTGATACCTGATGACAGGTAATTTAGCAGCAGTCCGATTAGGGGAACGATGATGATACTTAATCCTATACTTAAAGCGATACGAGCTGAACCATCAAATTCATCTTTTTCGGGGAACAAGACTGCCATCAGCAAATACCCGGGAAGGAATAGAGCAAAAGGCAACCCGAGAATAATTCTAAGGAAATCACTAAAAAAAACAATTACCAGTAACAAGCCAGTTATTATTACATACTCTTTTTTAAAATTGATCTTCAATCCGGATCACCTCCCTATTTCGCTCCTTTTATTCATGATAAGTGAAACGATTTATCGTTTCACCTTATTTGTAACCACGTATAGCTCCAGAATCATAAATCATATTACAGCTTTCTAAAGTATCCCATAAAGGTAAATCATTCGTATAGTAATCCATGTTATCTCCAATTGTAGGAGTAAATAAAAACTCACCATTTATTGAAGTAAACAACTGAAGAGGCCGTTTATCTAATTCAGTACTTCTTATTAATATAATGTCGTTTCCGCTGCTTCTAAGGAATTCCTGTTGTAGCTGATTGACTTCAAGTACATTGACTTTATCCGCGAATTCGGAATTTTCCAAATACCGGCATGAAATATAATCGGACATAACAATTCCGTCAGTAATTTGGGCTGCAGTGTTTAGTGATTTACACTCTTCCTCGCTTAAGTAAAAGGTATAAAACAGCCTTTTAACAATTGGGTTATCTGAAGCTGTAAAATCGTTGGACACAGCCAGGAAAGCCATAGCAAAAAATAAAATAACAGCGAATAATTTAGTTTTTAGTTTGTAAGAGACAAAGGAAAGGCCTGCTGCACCTGCAATACAGAAAAAAAGAAAAGAATATTCTCCAAATCGACCCAGGTTGAAATTACCAGCTAGTTTGTTTAGGAGCAGTGCCGGTCCTGGCATAGAGACAGGAACAAGCAATAAACTTAGGATTAGAATTATTTTAGCGGAGCCTTTAAGTTCTGGTGAACGCAACCCCCAAAGTACCCCTAATATAATAAACAGAAGCAGCGGGCTATACTGAAGGTAATTAAATAATTCTTGCTGCGGTACAACAACAATTGATTTGGTTAAAACGCCGGTAGGGGCCTTTTGTAGCAAACTTTTAGCAATTGAATTGAAGACATCTGTTCCGCTATATATTAAATAGGTTACTGCTGATACGAAATACAAAAGTATAAAATTCAAATTCACAAAGCGTTCCGATTTGGCAACGCGATAAACGGACTGCAAAATATATAGAAGAACTAATATCAGTAAGATAAAAGGCATAGATGCAGTATGATACATTATGAGGCCTACCAATATAAGTAAGTATAAGGCAGACTTTAAATAGATTTTCTTTTGTGCCATTAACAAGATTAATAGTCCTTCAAGGAAAAAAACTACACTTCTGGGGATGGAGTACATTCCATAGAAAATAACATCGGTATTAAAGCACATAAAAAGAGCAGATAATAACGCAGTTTTTATATTAAAAAATTTTTTAGCAATCAAATAGATAACGATGACCAGACACCCATAAATCAGGCCGTTTGTAATGAACATAACTTGAGCAGGAGTGACCTGCAAGTTCATAATTTGATATATAAATGAACACAAAATATGCCATAAAGGAAAGGCCTGATAGTTTTCAAATGTCTGATCGATATAGCCTTTTTGTAAGAGATTTTCAAGTGCAAAGGAGTGGAAAAGTCCGTCGGTTCTGCCGATAAAAAAATAATATTTTAATGTAACTCCCCAGATAATATTTAAAAAAAGCAAAATAATTTGCATTAAGATTAACTTAATTTGTACGCTGTTAAACACTTCTGAATATAATATCTGTGTTAGAATCATTACGCCCATAACAGCAATCAATAAATAATACCATATTATTCTAACGGGGAAGCTATACAAAATGACAATTGAAATAAAGCAGCATATTAAAAAAACTAGCATGAAAAACTTATTCAAATTATTGCTTACTCTGAGAATAACATTATTCCTGCTTCTAAATCTCAGCCATATGATAGGAGCTGCCAGCATTGGTATAACCATATAAATACCCAATAAAGATAAATTATATTGTTTTAACAATATAGGCATAACAGATCCTAATACTGCAAAAATACTGATTAAGATTATGAGCGTTTTTTGAGTAAAAACATATGGATCAGTACTGTGTTTTGATTTTGACCGGTTCACCCACCATGAACGAATCATTTTTGTTTTTTTAATGTAATCTGATTTGAATCGGCTTACTATTTTCATAATGGTTGTTTTGAAAAAAGCTTCAGACATAATAAGTGTTAAGACTACGTGAGTGAATAGCCAGGCATAACCGACACCGATGATATGATATCTAGGTATTAAGTAGAAACTGGATCCAATTAAAAGAATAGAACGAATCAGATTAAATTTTATGTTTCTTTCAACCCTCATTTTGATATTCTGCACAGCGATAAACACGATATAGATTACGGCAAATAAACTTGCTATGATTACTAATAATAGTAAATCATAAGCAGCAGTATATTCATTGTTGACAAACGAAAGAATATTTTTACCCCACAAGCTTATAATGACTGTTATTGGAATTAAGAACAGATATGCAGTAGTAATAACTTTCGTAATAATACGTTTCAGCGGTTTACCGTGACTGCCTTCTATAAATAAAGAGGTACTTAGCGCATTAGGCACAATTAAAGCGAAATTACCAATAGCCATTGCCACGTAATATATTGCGGCTTCTTCCTGACCAATTAAATTTAGCACTATTATCGGCAGGAGTAACATCGGGGCTTCCTCTAATAGATTCGAAATATAACTTCCAATTGAAAATTTGAGAGATTTTTTTACAAACGACCTGTCTATATCAAGAATATTTATCTTAACCTCTTTGCGTAATATCCATAAAGAGAAAGCAGCGGAAAGTACATAACAGATACCAAGTGATAAAAAAATCCCGAAATTCTTTGAATACGCCAGGGGAATTAAAAGAAACATCCTAAGTGAAATGAGTATGGTTTGAATAAAATAGTATTGTCCTTTTCGTAGCGCCAGTAACATATTACCTGAAATCAAAGTAATAGAATTACATAAAGCAATTACGATAAAGAGTATTGCATTTGTAAAATTCATGGCAAAGGTCGACTGAAAAAAAATAGATATCAAACTGATCACAGCTGAAGCAACAGTGGTTATTATAAGGCTCGTATTAAACACTTTGTTTTTATCTGCAATCTCTATATATCGAATGATAGAAAGATCAAAGCCAAATCGCGAAAACAGCATAACTAAACCGAGGGAAGAAATTAAAACTGTAGCCATACCAACTTCAGTAACGGAATATAGTTTGGCTGCAATTACCCAGAAAAGAATACCTACTGAAGCATTAAGGATTCTGCTCATAACCAAAAATATTGAATTTCTGTAAAGGTGATCTTTTAAGACTTCAGGTAATTTAATCAAAATTCGAGACATATATTCACTCCCTATGTGCTGACCTTAAGTTTTTCTTTACGAAATTAAAATAGAATGTTTCAGCCGATTTTCCCAATAAATCCTTTTTAGAAATTGTAAAATATAATTCCAGTTGCGGATTGAATTTTGATCTGTAACTGCATAAACTCTGTTTGTTGGCGCCGCATATTTCAAACTTCTCAAACCCCAGCGACTTAGCCTCTTGCATTAACTGCCAAATCATAAATTCATTCGCGTTTTTATATTTACTATCCTGTGATTTAGGTAAACCCATCCATCCTAAATATCTGTTATACGCCTGATTCAAAGTAGACCCAATGAGTTTCTCATTATCATATAAGCAATTTAAGTTTAAGTTTTTAGGATAGGTATTAATAACTTCATTAAGAAAAGCCGGATTCACGTCATGATTTAAGCCTTGCTCATGATACCTTTCTGTTAACATAT
>ERZ791922.430-NODE-430-length-27590-cov-4.114000_pt1 | contig 27590 bp, 26 predicted proteins | sample MGYA00510134_ERZ791922 | MGnify/ENA primary metagenome ERZ791922 (study PRJEB30046, sample SAMN00792101) | human gut metagenome | study: EMG produced TPA metagenomics assembly of the A metagenome-wide association study of gut microbiota in type 2...
ATAATTACATCATAAGAAATAATTTTTTTATCACCGATTTTAAGTCTTATTTCTATTTTTCCATCATGTTTTATTCCATCAACAACAATTTTATAAATTTCAAACAATAAATAATTTAAAATCCATAACAATAAAAAATACAATGTTGTATAAATATTATCTGTAAATATTTTCATAATTGCTCTAGATGCTGTCATATCAAAATAAATTATGAAATCACATACAAATGCTATTAAAGTAATAAAAAATGTTGCAATAGCGTTACGTGCTAAATAAAAAATTAAAAAATCTTTTTTTACTTTATCCATAATAATCACCAACCTGTCGAGTTGTTAAATCTATTGAAAAAGCATACTTATCATTATCATTACTAAAGATTATTACTACACTCAAATCTTTATTTTTAAAATTGCCTTCATCTAAATAAAAAACTCCATAATCATTAGCGTTAATTAATTCTTTACTTTTACCACTAATTTTTTTAAATACAATATAATTATCATCGTTATCTTTATTTAATTTTTTATCTTTTAAATAACGGTATTCTAAAGAGACTTCTGGATATTTTTTTATTATTTGTTCATCTGTTGTTTTTAATGAACCTAATCGCATCATTTGGCTAGAAATACTTGCATTTTCAATTCTATATTCTTTATTAGATCCTTCTAATTGCTCTACAGGTACAATTTTCAAATTTAACTCACTAATGACTTGATCATTATTATTTATAATCAACTTAGCTTTACTAACATCCTGTAAATCACTCTTATTGCTTTTTCTTGAAATTTTTTGAATTACATATTTTAAATTATCTTCAGGATAATTTTCTAATCCAACTTGATATTCTTCTGTTTGATCATCATTTTCTAAACTAACACTAGCATTAATATTAGTTTCTACACCAATTAAGTTATTATTTTTTATACTTATTGATCCATCACCAATAGAAAAGCTATCTTCTCTATGATATACTTCAATATTTTCAACTTTTATATCATCATTTTCACCATTTAATATGTAATCATAATAAACCACATCTCCATAAGTTTGAAATATATAATTATCATGCATATAAAATAATGTTATTGAAACTATTAAAGCAAAAATAAGCGAAACAAATAAATTTTGTTTATATTTTTTTTCCATATTTATCACCTACATTAGTCATTATAACTTATTTTTTAATATATAGGAAGAAAAAACATCATTCATAAATCGACTTATAAAAAATAATACAACCAATAAAAAAGGTTGAATAAATCAATCAAAAATCAATTTATTACAACCCATTATATTTATTTTACAGTAACTAATTCTAAATAACTAGTTGTTCCTCCAACACCTGGAGTACCAGCTGTAATTAAAATTTGTTCACCTGGTTCAACACCATTTTCTTTTGCTAAAATTTGTGCATATTCTAATTGAGAAGCACGATCATTCATTCGTTTACAAACAACGCCTTTTACTCCCCAGTTAAGTGCTAATGAACGAGTTACTGGTTCATAAGGAGTAGCAGCAATGATCATAGATTCTGGACGATAACGTGATACACGCTTAGCAGTTGAACCACTTTCTGTATATACAACAATAGCAGACACTTTGAATTTTGATGCAATTTCAGCAACAGACATACAGATTGCTTCAGAAGGATCTTCTGGTGCAGTTCTAATTGCTTTTCTTAATAAAGAAGCATAATCCAAAGTTTCTTCAGTTTTTAATGCAATTTTAGTCATTGTCATAACTGATTCTTCTGGATATTTACCTTGAGCTGATTCACCAGATAACATAATTGCATCAGTACCATCGTAAATAGCGTTAGCAACGTCACTTACTTCAGCACGTGTTGGTCTTGGATTTTCTTGCATACTATCTAACATTTGAGTAGCAGTAATAACTACCTTTCCAGCAGCACGACATTTTTTAATTAATTTCTTTTGAATTAAAGGTACATCTTCTGCAGGTACTTCAACCCCTAAATCACCACGAGCAACCATGATACCATCTGCCACTTTTAAAATTTCATCCATGTTATCAACACCTTCATTGTTTTCAATTTTGGCGATGATTTGAATTTCTGGATGTCCATTTTCAATTAATAATTTTTTAACATCTAAAACGTCTTGAGCACGTCTTACAAAAGATGCTGCAATGAAATTAACACCTTGTTCACAACCAAAAGTAATATCAGCTGTATCTTTAGGTGATAAATAATCAAAACCTAATTTAACACCTGGTACATTAATACCTCTTTTATTTTTAACGATTCCATCATTTGCACATACACAAACAATATCTGTTCCTTCAACATGATCAACTAACAATTCAACTTGACCATCATTTACTAAAATAAATCCACCAGGTTTAACATCTTTATATAATTCTTTATATGTAATAGTAAAACGATCACTTGTTCCTTCAATATCTTCTTGACAAATAGTAACAACTTGTCCTTTTTTAAATTCAGTCTTACCACCAACAAAATCACCTGTTCTAATTTCAGGTCCTTTAGTATCCAATAAAATTGCAATATTCTTATTTAATTCATTACTTAATTTACGAACTGTTTTAATTCTTCCACCATGTTCTTCAAAATCACCATGAGAAAAATTAAGTCTCATCACATTCATTCCTGCAAGAATTAATTTTCTTAACATTTTTTCATCTTCACTTGCAGGTCCAATAGTACAAACAACACGTGTTTTCTTTTTTCTCTCTTTCAATTCAAATGCCATATCCTATTTATCCTCACCTTATTTATTTTTATTTATATTAACGAAGTTTCATCGCATCTTCGTAAATACCAAAATCAGTTTTACGCTTTTGTGATAAAGTTTCAATAATATCTAACCCTTTAATTTCACCATTAACTACACTTACACATAATCCACCTTTACCAGCTTCTAACAACTCAACAGCATAAACTCCCATACGAGAAGCAAGTACACGATCTCTTGCAGATGGACGTCCACCTCTTTGCATATGTCCTAAAACATTTGCACGTGTTTCAAAACCAGTTTCAGCTTCTATTTTCTTTGCTAATTCATTAACATCTGTAATATGTTCAGTAATAACAACTATTGCATGTTTTTTATCTGATTTTTTTGCTGCTTTTAATCTTTCGATTACTTGTTTTTCATCGAATCCAATTTCACTTGTAATAATCATTTCAGCACCAGCAGCAATACCTGCATTAATTGCTAAATCACCACAACGACGTCCCATTACTTCAAGAATAGTACAACGTTGATGTGAACTAGATGTATCTCTCAAACGGTCTAAAGCGTCAACAATTGTATTTAATGCTGTATCAAATCCAACTGTACAGTCTGTATTTGGAATATCATTATCAATTGTTCCTGGGATACCTATACAATTTATACCCATTTCAGTAAGTTTTAAAGCACCTGTATAGCTACCATCTCCCCCAATAACTACTAAAGCTTCCATTCCTACTTTTTTCATTTGTTCAATCGCAGCTTTTCTAATTTCAGGATCTTTAAATTCAGGAAAACGAGCTGACTTTAAAATAGTTCCACCTAAATTAATAATATTACGTGTACTATGACGATCAAATTTAATGAAATCACCTTCATACAACCCTTTATATCCCAAACGAACTCCGTATACTTCAATACCCTTATTTAAACAAGTTCTTGCCACAGCACGAACAGCTGCATTCATTCCAGGAGCATCTCCACCAGATGTTAATACACCAATACACTTAACCATTCTTTTTCCTCCTTATATTCACATTTTTATTTCCAAGACATTTTAACACAAAAAATTTGATGTTTCCATTAAATCTTTAATATTTTCTATTAAAAAATCGATATTTTTTACCGTAAATCTTTACCTTTTAACTCTAAAGGCATACTAACCGCTTTCATTCTAGAAACCAATCGTTCAGCCCTTTCTTTATCAGTTGTTTTTAATATATATATTTTTTTCAATTTTTCTAATGAATATTCACTTGTAAAAAAAGTAGCTTTTTCATTTTGAAGACGATATGCCAAAACAGCCGAAAGAATTTCATCACGTGACCATGGTGTAACATTTTCACCACCAACATCATCAATAACTAAATAATCTAAATTTTTCATCAATTCAATCGAACTATTTACTCCTTCATTTCCAAAAGAGCTCTTTAAATCCATTAAAAATGTTGGAAAATGAATAAAGCCACATTTATACCCTTTAATAACAAGACAACGTATTAAAAATCCCATGATCGTACTTTTACCAATACCTTCATTTCCATACAAGTAAAAACCTTTATTAGTTGGCTTATTTATATAATCACTTAATATTTTAATAATCGCCATCCCATTACTTTCTAAATCATTTTTAAAACTCAAATCACTAGGTTTTGTAAGTAAAATCTTACTACTTACATTTTTAAGCAAAATATTATTCAAAACATTTTGATCATTGAAATGCGATAATCCATATTTACATGGCTTTAATGATAATTTAATAATACCATCATAATAATCAAATTCCCGAATCATCCCTTTAGATACTTTAGGACAATCTTTTAGCGATTTACATGCTTTACAAATATCTAAATCTTCTTTATATTCTAAAAATTCAATCCAATTTTCTTCAATATCTTTACGTTTTAGATCATACTCTTTTAATACCTTAATAATATTATTATCTTTTATTAACTCATTAATACTATTTTCTTTATTTTCATAAAAATCACTTTCACCAAACAAACTAAGATCTTGTATACTCTTCATACTCGCCTCCTATTCAAACTGACTTAAAAACTCATTTAATTCAGTTTCATCAACACTATCATTATTAACCATGCTTACATCATCTTTTAGATCATCATCAACATCATCATTACGACGATATTTTAAATACAATTTAGCTTCATCCATCGCTTCTTTTACTGTTTCAATTTTCTTACGTTTCCATTGAGCAGCACGTGTTTGCATAAATGCTCTAGATAAAACATTATCACATTGAGAAAGTGTAAGTTCAATTAACACATTTACGACACCTGGTTGTAAATATAAACTAGTCATAATTGATTCAACAATCTGTAAATCATGCTTTAATGGCTCTCTACCACCCTGTTTATCTTTTAGTAATTGATATGGATTAACACTTTCTAAATATTGAATATGTGCATTTAATAAATCGTTATTACTACTGCTTTTATGAATTGCTGCTTGTTTATGATAAATTTCTTCAAACTTTTCAGGCATTGCTATATCGTAGTAATCTCGACAATTTTTAATTAATAATTGTTTAGAAATCTTATCATTTTTTATGCTATCTTTAACTAATCCTTGCATATCTAATGCATTGATTCGATACATTATTCCTAATTGTTTGATAAGAGTTTCATCATCACTTGTGATTATACTTCTTTTTATCTGATAATCTTTTAAACCTTGATAAAATAATTCTATATCATAATCACCATCAATTTTACCATAATCATTTCCAAAATAATTTTTTTCAACCAAAACCTCTTTGCTTCCTTCAAGCATATTAATATCAAAAACATCAGTAAATTTAGCAGTAATATTTTCATAATCACTAAAATCAAAAGTTGATGATTTAAAACATAACTTAGTTCGATATAAATCTTCTTTTCCAAGCCTTTGTAATAATAATGGTCCTAAAATCACATGATTAAAAATTTTAGAAGGAGATAATGGTGTCTTAATTACAAAATGATATATTCGATTATTATCCACATCTTTTTTATATCTTTCTAAAAGTCCAATTGCCTCTAACTTTTTACTTGCCTCATTGATTTGTGTTAATGATAAACCACTTATTTTCGTTAAACGGCTAAATAAGCTTGTTGCTTTAGTCAATGAAAGCTGATCTAATTCTGCATAAAGAGTTAAATACAAACTACAAGCAGTATTACCAATCAATGGCTGATATAAAAGCTGGATGGCACGCATATGAATACTATCAAGCGGATAATTTGCATTTACCATATATAAATCAGACATCATTAACTCATTCATATCTATCTTCCTTTCAATAATTCTTCGATTTGATTATATAAATTTTCTAAAGAACCACTATTATCTAAAATAATATCAGCTTTTTCTTTTTTAGTTTCTATACTCATTTGATTTGCAATAATCAATTTTGCATACTCTTTATCAATTTGATCACGTTCCATCAACCTTTTTAACTCGTCTTCTAAACTTAAATATACTACAATTACTTTATCACATAAATACTCTAATTTACTTTCATAAAGTAATGGGATATCTAAAAAAATATACTTTAAATCACGATTATCTTCAATTTCCTTTTTAATTCTACTAATAACATAAGGATGAATAATTTTTTCTAAATCAGCTTTTGCCTCTTTATCATTAAAAATAATTTTTCCTAATTTTTTACGATCAATCTTTCCCTCCGGTAAGTTAAATCTAGTTTTAGTTTTATTTATACAATCTTGATCTATCGTCAAAGCATCATATGCTAATTTATCACTATCAACTACTAAATAACCTTTATCTCTTAAATAATTAGTTACCGTACTTTTACCAGTAGCAATACTACCAGTAATTCCAAAAATCTCCATTACAATCTCTCCTTAATCGCACTTAAAATCTTAGCACAGTTAACACTACTATCAAGGCTCATAATATTACTTTCTAACTGGTGATTTTCAATTAAACTATTAAAGTGGGCAATTTCACTATAAAAATCATCATACTCATAATTAATATGTTCATCAATTACAGTTTTATCATTTAAAATCACTTCAATATGCAAAGGACGATGTAACGGTTTTAAAATCACTTTCCCCTTTTCACCATAAAAAACAACACAACTTTCTTTTTTATGATCAATAGCACATTCAACTATTCCTATTTTTTCACCAAATACAATTTTAGCATTAACATAACTATCTACACCACATTCATGATATCTACACTCTAATGATAAATCACTTAATTCATTACTAAAGAAATCATCTAAGTAACTAATATTATAAATTCCTAAATCTAATAAACAACCACCTTGTTTAAGATCAAATAAATAACAATTAGCATCATATTCCATATGTTCATTACAAAAACTTGTTTCTATCTTTTTAATATCTCCAATTATTTGATTATCAAGAAGATCTTTAGCTTTTTGATAACATGGTACAAATCTATTTTTCATTGCTTCCATCAATAAAACTTTTTCTTGTCTTGCTAGTGCTCTAAGTTCTTCCATTTGTCTATAATCAATTGTAGCTGGCTTTTCTACTAGAACACTTTTATGCGCTAAAATAGCTTTTTTAATCCATTCATAATGATAATAATGAGGCAAAGCAATATATACTGCTTCAATATCTAGATCATCTAATATTTTTTGAAAAGAATCATAAGCTTTATTGCATGGATAAATCATTTTAAAGGCCTTAGCTTTTTCCATAGTTCGACAACTAACAGCTTCTAATTTAGCTCTTTTATCTTTAGCTAATGCCTTACAAAAGCGATGAGCAATATTTCCAGCCCCAACAATTCCCCATTTTATCATTTATCTTCTCCTCTTTTGACATTTTTTACAATAATATGTTCCACGTCCTTTAATTGCTTCTTTAGTAATTTCACCGCCACAAATAGGACATTTTTTTTGCAGATGAACTTTTAATTTAACTTGAAACAATCCATCTATTCCATTTGCACTAAATGAATGAATAGTAGTACCACCTTGTTTAATTGCTTCATTTAAAATATCGCTTGCTACTTCGATTAGCTCTTTTACACTCTTTTTAGTTAATTTACTTGCAGGAGTATATGGATCTAAACCCATTGCAAAACATATTTCATTAGCATAAATATTACCAATCCCTGCGATAATACTTTGATCTAAAAGGGCATGCTTTATTGGTAAATTGCATTTATGTAATTTTTCATATAGTTTTTTTTCATCAGCATAAAATGGTTCTGGTCCTAATTTAGATAATGGCAATTCATTAGCGTAATTATCCAAACTAACTAACTTCATTCTTCCAAACTTACGAGTATCGTTATATCTAAGTTGTTTACCATCGTCAAGATTAAAAACAATATGATCATGTTTATTTAATGGCTCATCACGATTTACATAATGATATTTGCCTTCCATTCTCAAATGAGAAACAAAAGCAACATCATCTAATTTAAAAATTAAAAATTTACCAATTCGATCAATATCATTGATTACCTGATTACAAACTTTATTCTTAAATTCCTCTATATCATCTTCAATAATCTTAGGATATATGACATTAATTGAAACAATCCTTTTATTTAATACAAAATTCTTTAAAGTTCTTCTAACCGTTTCTACTTCTGGCAACTCTGGCATTTTATCACCTACTTTAATTCATACCAATTTATAGCATAACTTCCTTCAGATTTTAATTCTACATTCATCTTAACAGCCGTTGTCATTCCCTTGGCAACAACTTCCATTACTTCTTCTAATTCTTCTTTATAAACATCAAAAATCAATTCATCATGCACTTGTAAAATCATTTTAGATTTTAAATTATGTTTTTTAAACAATTCATCAACTTTAATCATTGCCACTTTAATAATATCAGCAGCCGATCCTTGAATTGGTGAATTCATCGCAAGACGTTTACCAAGTTCTTGACGCATGTAATTTTTTTCGTTTATTTCACGAATAAAACGTTTACGATTTAACATTGTTGTTACATAACCATTCTTTTTACAAAATTCAATATTGTTATCCATATATGTTTTAATTTCCGGATAATTTTCAAAATAACGTTTTATAAAATTACGTGCTTCATTAACTGATACCCCAACTTGTTCTGCTAAACCAAAATCTGACATTCCATAAATAATTCCAAAATTTACCGCTTTAGCATTACGACGCATTGTACTATCAACTTCATCTTCAGCTACTCCAAAAATCTCACTAGCTGTATGACGATGAATGTCTTTATCTTCATTAAATGCTTTAATTAATGATTTTACGTTTGCTAAATGCGCCAATACTCTTAATTCAATTTGTGAATAATCAAATGAAACTAAATAATCGTATTCTGGAATAAACGCTTTACGTATTAGTTTACCTTCAGCTGTTTTTACTGGAATATTTTGAAGATTAGGATCAGTAGATGAAAGTCTACCGGTTTGTGTTAATGCTTGATTATATATTGTGTGGATTTTTCCATCAACGAATATTTGTTCTTGTAAGCCAATAATATATGTAGAATATAATTTAGAAAGTGTTCGATATTGTAGCACTTTATTTATAATTGGGTGAATATCTTTTAATTTATTTAAAATATCAACAGATGTTGAATATCCGGTTTTAGTCTTTTTTCCATTAGGTAAACCTAAATCCTCAAAAAGAACTTCACCTAATTGTTTTGGAGAGGCAATATTAAAATCTTTATTGGCTAATTGATGAATTTCTTTTTCTAAAACTTCAATTTCTTTACCAAATTGATTTTCTAAATCTTTTAAAACATCTTTATCAATTTTAGCACCTTGATATTCCATATTTGCTAAAATCTTAGCAACTGGCATTTCTACATCTTTATATAAATCAAATTGATTTTCTTGTTTTAATTTTTCAATCGCTTTATCTTTTAAAACATATATTGCTTTTGCCTGTTTAATTAAATGATCAGCAATTGCTGTTGTTTCAGGAATTTTTTTCTTTGCACCTTTACCATAAACTTCTTCATCATATAAAACATCATAATAATCATAATATTCACATACACTGCGAATTTCATCTTTTAAACTAGGATTTAATATATATGATGCTAACTGTAAATCAAAAACATAATTCTTTATTTCTAAACCATGCCATTTAGCTGCATTAATACATTTTTTAATATCATATCCATATTTTTCTATTGATTCATCATTGATAAAATTTTGGAAATTTTGACATTTTATCGCATTTTCAATATCAATATAATAAGCTTCACTGTCATTATAAATTGCAAAACCAAGAATTAATGAACGATGATAGTTACTATCAAAAACACCTACAACAATTGAACTATCTCGTTTAATAATTGGTAAACAATCAACTATTTTAACATCTATAACTGTTTCTTCTTTATTATCTTCATTAGCTAAAGACATTCTTTTTAACAATGAATTCATACTATAATGGCGATAAAACTCAGCAAGTTCATTGTAATCAAATCCTTGATAACAAAAATCATCTAAATCAACTTCCATTGGAACATCTTTGATTATTGTAGCAATTTTTTTTGAAAGTAATCCTTGATCAATATTATCACGAATCTTTTCACCCATTTTTCCTTTTAATTCATCTAAATGATCATTTAAATTTTCAATAGTATGATATTCCTTTAATAATTTTAAAGCTGTTTTTTCACCAACCCCAGGAATTCCAGGAATATTATCAGCCTTATCACCCATTAATCCTTTTAAATCTCTCATTTGATCAGGAATTAATCCATACATCTCTTTAAACTTTTCTGGTGTTATTTTCTCTAGCTCAGCAACACCTTTTTTTGTTAAATAGACACTAACATTATCATCAACTAATTGTAACATGTCTTTATCACTAGTAACGATACTAACTTTAAATCTTTTTTTACTTGCAATGCTAGCAATCGTCCCAATAACATCATCACCTTCATATCCTTCAATTTCTTGATAGCGAATCCCATGTGCTGTTAAATATTCTCTAATCATCGAAAATTGACAAACCAATTCATCAGGTGTTACACTACGTGTTCCTTTATATACTTCAAATAAATCATTTCTAAATGTTTTTTTACCGTAATCAAAAGCCACAACAATGTATTCAGGATTGCCTTTTAAAATATTTTCTAACATATTAGCAAATCCATAAACTGCATTTGTCGGTATACCATCTTTATTAACCATCAAATTTCCCATTGCTGCTGTTGCATAATATGCACGATACAACAATGAATTTCCATCTATTAATACTAATTCTTTCATTTCATCCACCCTTAACGTACTTTTTTAGCTTGATAAATCACCAACGATAATTTATCACGAAATTTCACTTGTCCTTCTATTAAACAAATATCACCACGCACTAACACGTTTTTCAATGTTTGATAATTATTGGCAAATACAACTCCATCAATTTCACCAGTTTCATCGTATCCATCAACAAAACACATTTCTTGACCTTTTTTATCAACAATTGCTTTTACTCTTGATATTGCCATTACTATTGTAACATATTTATCAATGTTATTATGCAATTCACTTACACTTATAATTTTGAGGTTTAAATTTTGCTTAATTAAAGCAATTGGATGCATTGATAAATAAACACCTAAAACCAACTTTTCCTCTTCCAAAACCTTCATACGATTATCTTTGACTATGGTTAAAATTGGCGGTTCATCAATTCCAATCATATTCTTTAACTGAGCATATTCCATAATATGGCTTAAATTATATTTAATAGTGCTTCGATTAAGTTCAAACTCATCAAAAGCTCCTGCCATTATTAAACTATCAATCATTTTACTATTAAGTTTACTAGACTCCATTCTAGAAATAAAGTCAAATACATCTTTAAATAACCCTTTTTCTCTTTCTTGAACAATTGCTTGATAACCAGCATATCCAACATTTTTAATTGCTAAAAGTGAATAGCGAATATTGCCATCTTCTACTTTAAAACGATCAGTTGAATAATTTATTGATGGTGGTAATATTTTAACACCATACTTTTTACCCTCTTGGATACAATTAATCTTATTTGAATCACTACTCTGTTCATTTGACAACAAAGCACTAAAAAACTCTAATGGGTAATTGGCTTTTAAATAAGCTAACCAATAAGCAACATAGCCATAAGCAACTGAATGAGCTTTATTAAAACCATAATTTGCAAATTTTTCAATTAATTCAAATATTCCTACCGCTTCACTTTCACTAAAACCATTTGCTATTCCACCGTTAATAAATTCGGTTTTCATTGATGCCATTAAGCTAACTATCTTATCTGACATAGCTTTTCTTAAAATATCGGCTTTTGCAAGTGAAAAACCAGCTACTCTTTGAGCAACTTGCATTATTTGCTCTTGATAGATAATTATTCCATATGTCGATGATAAAATCGGTTTTAAACAGTCTAACGGATAAGTTACTGGTTCTTCCCCTTTTTTTCTTGCAATATAGGCAGGAATATTAGCCATTGGACCAGGTCTAAATAAAGCAATAGCTGCAATAAGATCATCTAAACAATTACATTGCATTTTAATTAATAAATTTTTCATTCCTGGTGATTCTAATTGAAAAATACCAAAAGTATCTCCTCTACTTATTAATTGAAATGTTTTTTTATCATTTAACTCAATTTCATTAATATTTATTTTTCTTCCATCATTTTTTTCAATATCTTTTAAAATATAATCAATGATCGTTAAATTTTTTAATCCTAAAAAATCCATCTTTAACAATCCCACATCTTCAATATAATCTTTTGAATATTGGGTAACAATTCCATTATTAGGACCTCTAGTCAATGGAACAACTTGATTAAGTCGATCATTAGACAAAACAACTCCAGCTGCATGTGTTGAAATATTTCGTGGTAATTTTTCAACAATAAAAACAGATGGCATAATTCGTCTTAATGCTAAATCGCGATTAACCATTGATTGAAAATTATATGATGTTTCATATACTTCTTTTGCACTTTTGCGATTTTTAGGTCCTGTTGGGATATTTTTAGCCAATAGTTCTAGACGTGGTAAAGCGATTTTTAAAACTTTACCAAGATCTTTAATTGCTACTTTAGGACCATAAGTTGAAAAAGTAACAATTTGACCTACATGTTCTTGACCATATTTATTAGTAACATATTCAACAATTTCATCACGTCGATCATCTTGAAAATCAATATCAATATCTGGCATACTAACACGTTCTTCATTTAAAAAGCGTTCAAAAACTAAATTATATTTTAATGGATCGATATTTGTAATTCCAAGTACATAAGCAACTAAACTACCAGCAGCCGAACCTCTACCTGGCCCTACTAATATTTTATTGACTTTAGCATACCTTACATAATCAAAAACTATTAAAAAATAATCATCGAATCCCATTTTTGTAATAACATCTAATTCTTTCTTTAATCTTTGTAAATATGCAGGATTTATTTTTTGATTTTTAAAACGTTTTTTTAATCCTACACTACAAAGTTGTTTTAAATAATCGCTAGCATTACCATTTTTAGGCACTGGATACTTAGGTAAATGCATGTGATGAAGAGGAATTGAGGCGTTACATAAGTTTATAATATAATCAGTATTTTCAATATATTTTTTATCAAAAATACTTTCCATTTCATAACTAGATTTTAAATATAGCTGATCAGTTACTGGTTCATGATTAATATCTAATGTTTGTCCTTTACTAAAAGCTTGCAACAATTCTAATGTGTATGCTTCTTTACTTTCTAAATATCTAACTTCATTTGATACACAAATTGGAATATTTTCTAATAGAGTTAACGCAATTAAACGCTCATTAACTTTATGCTGCATTGCTAGATTATGATTTTGTAAACAAACATAAAAATTATCAAAACTATTTTTAAATAACTTCAAATATTTAAGTGCTTCACTATCAAGCTCTTTTAAAATCAATCGTTCAATAATTCCTTCTTTACATCCTGATAAAACAAATAAATGTTCTTGATGTTTCACTAAATCATCAAATTTAATTGCTTTATTATCACTTAAAGAAATATCACTGGTAATTTTAACTAAACTAAAATAACCAGATGTATCTTTAGCAAGTAAAATCAACGGATATATTTCATGATCAATTTCAACACTTGCTTCTAAACCATATATTGGCTTAATTCCATATTTAGCACAACATTTTGTAAATTCCATTGCCCCAAACATATTATCCTTATCAGTTAAAGCTAGTGCCTCATAGTGGAGATCACTAGCTTTTTTACACAGGTCTTCGATTAAAATAGTACTATTTTGAAAACTATACGCACTATATACTTGTAAATGTCCTAGCATCATCTCCACATCCTTTCAACATACATTATACCATTAAATATCTCATTTAAAAATGATATTTATAGAATTGCTCGAAATGAAAATAAAATAATCATAATCGAGAAATATAAACAAAGACACATATAAATTGTTTCTAAAAAAACAAATGAGTCAACCCCTAAAAGCCACACTCTAAAACAATATAAAGCTAATACATAGTAATGATATTGTACTTGTAACACACAAAACTTTTTTTGCCAGCCAATTATAATAATTGATAACAATGCTGCTATTAAATGAAAAGGTATCCACCACATCGAACAAAACACCTGCAACATCAAAAGTATACCACAAACAAATTGTAATTTCTTTATTCGAATTAACATATAATCACCTAAATAATTATATGAAAAACAAATTAATAAAATGAAAAGAAGTGGATAATCAAATGATTATTCCACTACATAGTATGCTTCATTAACGCTTTAGCAAATTGATCAGGACAACTTGTAGATTTAGCTCCACAGCGTATTCCTTTTAAGCGTTCAATCACTTCGCTAACTTTCATTCCTTTAGCTAATGCCCCAACACCTTGCGTATTTCCTGAACAACCACCAATAAATTTAACATCATTAACGATATCATTTTCAATATCTATAATAATTTGTCTAGCACATACCCCTTGAGGTTGAAATTCAATTTTCATCTTGTTCTCCTTTACATCATTTTTCAATATTTCTATTTTCTAACTAATTTAACAATAGTTGTCAAATACGAATTATGGCACGAAGAATCTATAGCAACAATCTTTTCTAAACGATAACTGTTTTCTAAATCAGCTAAATCTTTAGCCAAAGTAGAATATGATTGACAACTATAAACAATTGTTTTGATTTTAGCAATTTTAATACTATTTTTAATAGTTTCACTTAATCCAAAACGTTCATTTTGAATAACTAATGTATCATATATTTTTTTCTTTGCATATACTACTATTTTATTGTCGATACTTCCAGCTACAAAAGTAACATTTTCTTTTCTTTTATTATTGATTTTAGCATCTTCAATATGATACTTCTTTTCATCAATAGCAATAACTTCCTGATCCAATTCCATTTCCAAAAGACCTATTCCACAATTTAAAGAAATAACCTTATTACTATCTTCTAACATTGCTTTCATACAACTAATTTGTTTATTATAAGCAAGAATATTTTCAGGTAGTTTTGATTTTATCGATACTAAATACTTTTTATCATTATCAACCATCTCTAAACGACTCAATCCATATAGTTTTGTATATCCAGCATCATCAAATTCTTGATGTTTAGAAGTATTGACAGACATATAAATACTAGCTACGCTTGTCAATTTACTAATTTCTTTTACTACCTCATCATTTAGTCCATCACGTCCAGTAATAAAAACTAACTGTAGTTTTTTATCTACTAATTTTATTTTAATAAATCGTAAACCTGTTTTAAATTTATCATTATAGATTTTACAATGATTACGCGTTAAGATACCTTCTAAAGCAACTAATGTTTCATTTATTAATGGATGTTGTTTAAAGCATTTTGTCATTAACGTTAAATATTTACTATTACGTTGATATATACCAAAAGTGATCTTTCCTTTAAATTCAACAATTGGAAGATTAACGCTTGTAATAAACCCTTCTTGCTTTGGTGAAGCAATTACATCTTTAAATACTGTTTCATCCAAATTATAATTAGTATATTTTCTAATAGCTTCACGTATCGCTTCTTTCTTTTCTGTAAGTTGTTTATAATAATTTAAATGCAACAAAGTACACCCTTGACAATCATTATATGCCTTACAACGAGGAACAACTCGATTTTTAGAAGGTTTAATGACCTTAACTAACTTACCTTCATAATAAGAACGTGTTTGTCTTATCAAATCAACTACAACTTCTTCTTGAGGTAAAGCTCCTGGCACAAAAACAATCTTACGATCGATATATCCAATTCCCTCACCATTAATTCCTAATTTTTTAATTTCTAAATTTTTTTTCATCCTACAATCTCCTTGGCCAAATTACGTATTAAAAACAATAAATCATCAACTACAATTCTTCATTTTTAATTCGCAATTATCATATTATAAACCATTAAAAATGTCAAACAACAAGCAACTATCCTAACATTATTACAATTGTAGAACCTGCTTCAACATACTCACCAACTCTTGGAAGTTGATCAATCACTTCATCACCATCACCAACATATTTAAATTTCAACTCTGGATTACTAATTTCTTTTTTACTTTTACCTATATAATTCTCTACTTTAACTGATTTAACATCTGTAGGTCCATATGTTTTTCTACGCATTGATGCTACTTTTTCAATTCCCATACTTGGTAAAATATCCATAAGCATTTTTCTTGCAATTGGCGCTACAGTTGTACCACCATATTGAACACAATTTTTAGGATTATCCATTGCCACATATAATACAATTTTAGGATCATTTATCGGTGCCACACCTACAAACGATAAAATATAACCTCCATCTACATAGCTTCCATTTACTGCCTTTTGAGCAGTTCCTGTTTTTCCACCAATTCGATAACCATCAATATATGCATTTTTACCCCCACCATCAGTTACAACTGTTTCTAATGCATCACGAACTTTTTTAGATGTTTCTTCACTTATAACTCTTCTTAAAAGCTCTGGTTTTTTTTCATAAACTACATCTTTTGTTGTACTATTAATAATTTTATCACCAATATAAGGCTGATATAATTTCCCACCATTAACACAGGCACAAATTGCTCTAACTAATTGAATTGGTGTAACTGAAATTCCTTGGCCAAAAGAAACGGTCGCTTGCTCTAATTCATTAAACGAATCATAATCAAACATAATCCCTTTTGATTCACCTGGTAAATCAACTCCGGTTTTTTCAGTTAAACCAAATTTCTTAACATATTCATACAACTTATCTTTACCAAGACGACGACCAATTTCTACAAAACCTGGATTCGAGGAATTTTGTAATACTTCTCTAAATGTTTGAAGTCCATGCCCGCCTTTTTTCCATGATTTAATTCTTGCACCATTAACAATTTCATATCCTATATCAAAATAAGTATCTTTATCCATATCAAATAAATTTTCATTTAAAGCTGATGAAAAAGTAATTATTTTAAATGTAGATCCAGGTTCATAAGTTTTCCAAATTGGGATGTTATGATTATACACATCTTTATCAGCGCTTTTATAATCATTAGGATTAAAATCCGGCTTACTGCTCATAGCAAGAATTTTACCCGTATTAGGATCCATAGCTAATGCCCAGATTCCATCTGGATTATACGTATCATAAGCATTATTTAATTCACGTTCTACAATATCTTGAATTTCACCATCAATTGTTAGCTGTAAATCTAATCCAGAAGTTGGTGCACTGTATACACTAGGATATAAAGTTAACGGATTACTCTTAGCATCCATAAAATAATCAATACTACCATTACTACCACTTAAATAATTATCATATTTTAACTCTAAACCCAATAACCCCTGATTATCAATTCCTACAAACCCTAATGTTTGTCCTAAATAACTACCTTTAGGATAATATCTTTTAGTATCCTTTATTAAATACACCCCAGGCAATTTTAAGCCAGAAATCTTACTTGCAACTTCATCTTCTAACTGTCTTCCTTCCGGTTGAATTCGTTGAATGGAAACTTTTTTGCTTAATTTTTCTTTCATTACATTTACATCAACATCTAAAATTTCAGCTAATTTATTTGATGTTGTCTCAAGATCTTTAATTTGGCTAGGAACAACTACTAATGATGAAGTAGTTAAATTAGTAGCTAAAACATCACCTTGATTATCTATAATAACTCCGCGATTAGCTTCTACTGGAAAACTACGTTGCCATAAATCTGTTGCTTTATTGTATATATTAACACGATCAATTATTTGGATATAACATATTTTTGTAATTATAGCAACTACAAGTAATACAATAACAATTTTAATCCACTTTACTTTTCTTTTTGTTATTTCATATATCATCTTACCACCAATAAAGCATATGAAAAAAGTGAGGTCAATAGACCTCACCCTAATGTAATAGTTAATGAATCACCACTATGTACTAGTGTTCCTGGTGGTATATTTTGTCCAATGACAAAACCGCCACTACCTTCAGCATTTATCGTTATTCCCGCCAAGGAGCCAAAAATCGAGACATCTTTACTTGACCACCCACTAAAATCAGGTAAAGTAATATCACTAGATTCGGTTTTTATAAAAACACGATCACTTTTTGTTACTTTAGACTTTGCTTTTGGGAATTGTTCAATAACAGTTGAGCCATTACCAATAACTTGTACGTCAATATTTTTAGCTTGTAATTTTGATTTAACAAAATTAACACTTTGATTAACAAAAGAATCTAACTTATAATTTTTTATTTCAGTTACATCATCATTACTATTATATGAAGAAACAACTGATAATGCAGATGGCACGATATTCTTGATAATATTAGCTTGATGATCTGTTGTACTATTATCTTCACCTTGAAAAACAACTAAAGTAATAATTTGTGGATCATCATAAGGCGCCATACCTGCAAATGATTTAGTATAATTACTACTTGAATAAGTACCATTTTCATCTACCATTTGTCCAGTTCCTGTTTTACCAATAATCTGTACACCGTTTTCAAGAGCAAATTTTTTTGCAGTACCAGTTTCATCACTAACAACACCTTTTAATAAATCTCTAATTTTTGATACTGTTGATGAAGAAAAAATTTGTTTTGAGTATTCAGTTTTAGCACTATAGGCAACTTCATTATTTTCATTATCAACAATGCGATCAACAATATATGGTTCTACCATCTTACCATCATTTGCAAAAACACTATATGCTCTAATTAATTGATACATTGTTACAGTTGAACCTTGACCAAATCCAGTAGTCAAATATGCCGCTCTACTTTTATCATTTTCATAAACCGCGGTACCTTTAGCCGTTGTAAAACCATCTACTTCATCTGATTTAAAAAAACCAAGATCTTCATAAGTTTGTAGTACATCTTCTTTATTTGTATATCCACCTTCTAATAAGTTACAAATCGCCACATTACTTGAACGATAAAATCCTTCATCATAGCTAATAGCACCCCAACCAACACCATTATTATGATCTCTAATTGGTCTACTAGCACCATAATCATATTTACCAGATTGATAAAGTGCACTTCCATTATACAATCCACTTTCAATTGAGCTTGCATAAACAAATGATTTAAATACTGATCCACATTCATATGCTGAATCAAAAAAGAAATTATTATATCCTTTAATATCTCTTTTATTAGGATCAAATGATGGATAAGTAGATAAAGCTAGAATTTTTCCCGTTTTTGCTTCCATTACAACACACGAAGCATTACTTGCTCCAGCTTCACCTGCTTCTTTAGCTAATAAATAATCTAAATCTCGTTGCAAAGAACTATTTAATGTTAAATATATATCTTTTCCATTAACAGCATCTTTTTTCTTTAAAATACCATTAGTTCTAACATAACCATCTGCTGTTTTTTCATAAACTCGATAACCATTCTTACCCGCAAGAACTTCATCATAATTACGCTCAATTCCCATTTCACCAACTAATTTTTTTACACCATCTTCATCAGTTGTATTTTTAGCATAACCAACAATATAACTACTAAAATCACCTAAAGGATAATTGCGAGTATTAACTTCTTCAAAAACTAAACCAGGTAAATCTTTCTTTTCAATTTCTGTTTTTTGACCCATTGTTAAATTATTACCATATGTTCCAAATTCAATTTGATATTTACCTGCATCAACTGCTTCTTGCATTTTCTGTTCCATTTCATTTGGATCCATACCAATAATTGGAGCAACTTCTTGAGCAGTTTTTTTAATATCTTTTACATAGGCATTTTTACCTTCTCTTTTTTTAGAGACGACTGCACTTAATTTGAAGTTTCTAACACTTTTTGCAATAACCTCGTTATCACTAGTATAGATCGATCCTCTAGTTGCATATTCAATACTTTCACTTTTTCCTCTATTTTTTGCATAAGTTTTTATATCTGAACCACTAATCAAATGTTTTCCTGTGATTCCTAGATATACAATATTTACAACTAAAGAAAAAATAACTAATGCAAAGACAACATAAGCTATCTTTGCACCCTTAAACTGATTCATTATTGTTGAGGATTTTCTGTAGTAGAGGAAGCTACAGATTCATTATTATATATATATCCTTTTTCGCTAGCTACATTACTAAGACGTGAAAATGATGCCATTTCTTGTTTCTTTAATTCTAAATAATCAATTTCATCTTGAATTTCTTTAATTTCACTTTCTGTTTTTTGAAGAACTTTATTATAAGATGATTCTAACGATCTTACATATGTAATCCCAAATGCGAAAATAACCATTGAAATAATTAAAAATCTTTGTGAAAAAGATTCAAATTTTGTCTTCTTAGCTCTATGTTTCATACTATTTTACACCCTCTCAATAATTCTTAATTTTGCCGAATGGGCCCGATGATTCATTTCTAACTCTTCATCTGAAGCAACAATCGCCTTTTTGTTTATTAATTTATATTTTGGCAATAAATGTTCTGGAATTACAGGCAATCCTGGAGGAACATCTTTTAACTTAGTAACATCATTAAAAGTATATTTACAGATTTTATCCTCCAAACTATGAAATGTAATTACAGAAATTCTCCCTTTACTATTCAACAAATCCAATGCATCTTTTAGGGCACGATCAAATACATTCAACTCATCATTAACAGCTATTCTAAGTGCTTGAAAAGTTCTTTTTGCTGGATGTCCACCTTTTCTACGAGCCGCAGCTGGTATAGCTTCTTTAATAATCTCTACAAGCTCAAAAGTTGTTTCAATTGGTTTATTACTTCTAGCTTGTTCAATTTTTCGAGCTATTCTTTTAGCAAATTTTTCATCAGCATATTTAAATAAAATTTCAACTAACTGTTCATATGACCAATTGTTAACAATATAATAGGCATCTAATGGATTATTAATATCCATTCGCATATCTAATCTTGCATCATAGTTATAGCTAAAACCGCGACTTCCTGTATCAAACTGTGGTGAAGATACCCCTAAATCGAACAATATACCATCGACCTTATGTACATTTAGCTCCTCTAATTTTTCTTTAATATTTACAAAATTAGAGTAAATAATAGTATAATTATCGCTAATTTCACTAAGTCTTTTTTTGGCTGCTTCAATTGCAGTATAGTCCTGATCAAAACAATATAAATGTCCAGTTGTAAGGCGTTTTAAAATCTCACAACTGTGACCTCCACCACCTAAAGTACAATCAACATAAATACCGTCTTCTTTTATATTTAACCCTTCTACTGCTTCATTTAATAATACTGTTACATGATCAAACATTATCTTCTCCTATAAATCAAAACCATCTAACGATTCAGAAATCTCATCGAAATTATCTTTATTCATATCATAGTAGTCTTGCCATAAAGATTCGTTCCAAATCTCTACATGATCACCAACACCTACGATAATACATTCCTTTTCTAATTTTCCCTCTACTCTTAAAACACTAGGAATATTAATTCTACCTAATTTATCAAATTCACATTCACTAGCTCTTGAAGTGATAATTCTTACAAAATTACGAGCATCTTTTTTAGTTTTAGGTAACATTTGTAACTTTTGATAATAGTCATTCCATCCTTCTTGGGTATACAAAGCTAAACACCCATCAAATCCACGTGTGACAATCACACTTGAACCACATTGTTCTCTCAATTTTGATGGAATAATAAGACGCCCTTTAGCATCAATATTATGTTTAAATTCACCCATGAACATTTTTGTCACCCACTTTTTAACACTCATTAACATTAATTAACACTTCGTACCACCATTATATACTTAATAATCTATTTTGTATAGCATTTCTTTAAATAAAAAAAGAGCTAATCAACAAAAAAATGTTAATTAACTCCATTTTTATACAAAAAAAAGCGCATTAAGCGCAATTTCTTATAAAACTTTTTGTCCTTTGTAAGTACCGCAATGTTTACATACTTTATGAGACATTTTGTATTCTCCACATTCTGGACATACAACTACAGCTGGTACTTTAAGTTTATCATGAGTTCTTCTCTTATCTCTTCTTGTTTTTGAAACTCTTCTAAATGGTACTGCCATCAGTATAACCTCCTATTTAATCTTTAAAATAATCTTTTAGTTTAGCTAATCTAGGATCAATGTATTCCTCGTTTTTATCACTAGCACTGCTATCTAATATTTTCCAACCTTTACCCTCTGATTTAATCCTAGCATCGTCTTTAACTACTCTCATAGGTACTTCAAGCATAATATTTTCAAATACCACCGGAGTAAGGTCAACAATATCTTTTTTTACTTCATGAACATCTTCAAGAGCAGAAGGCTTATCAAAAGCAAACACTTCAGTTGAATTAATCTCAAACGGATAATCAACATTCTCTAATGTCATTGCACATGGAAGAATCATTGTTCCCTTGATATTAAGATCAACATACAAACGTTTATCTTTTAAATCAAGATTCCCGGTTCCTGAGACAATAATGTCCTTTAAGTCATTAATTTGCGCATATTGGTCAAATACTTCCGAAGGAAATGTTAATCCTTCTTCAAATTCAAATTTTCCATGATGCTTAACAATCCATTGTAAATTGTATTTCAAAATAATCACCCTTCTATAACCGCAATGACAATTATATATAAAATAATACCATAAGTCAACCTAAAAAACACTTGTTTTTATCGTTTATTTTACGTCATCACTTACATCATTTTATTAATATCATTTGGAATTTTATTAGATTTAATCATCATAACTAACTTATCTACCTTACTAGGACTAATTGTTTTATTAGTAACTTTAGCCACTGACATAATAAAATCCCTAATATCATTTTCATCATTCAAATTTTTTGATTGCAAATCATTAGCTAATTTCAAAATCTCATTTTTATTAACATTTGTTTTTTTTACAACCTTATCCAAAAAAATATTTTCATCTTTCATATTATCACCAATATATAATATGAAAAAAGTTAAATAACGTTACCATTCAATCTTTAATTCTCGTTTCATTAACTGCTGAATTTCTCGTTTCGGTTCATGATTATTATACAAAACATTATAAATTGCATTAATAATCGGTAACTCAATATCATCATATTTTTTTGCATCTTCATATATTACTTTACAAGTTCTAATACCTTCACATGTCTTTTTATTATTTTTCATAAATTCTCTAGCATCATTTGTCTTTCCAATTTCAACACCAGCTTGAAAATTTCTTGAATGAACCGAAGAACATGTAACAATCAAATCACCTACACCAGTTAATCCCATATAAGTTTCTAATTTACCGCCTTTTTTCATTCCGTAACGGACCATTTCGGCTAAACCCCGAGTTATTAATGCTGCTTTTGTATTATCTCCATATCCAATCCCACTTAACACACCAGCCGCTACTGCAATTACATTTTTTATTGCAACTCCATATTCAGCTCCTACTTCATCAGTTAAACGGTATACTCTAAAATAATCATTAGAAAATAACATTTGAACATCTTCTGCCATTTTTTCATCTAAAGACACTGCACATACAGTTGTAAGCATTCTAATCACTACCTCTTCTGCATGACTAGGTCCTATCAAAGAAACAACCGGATTAATCAAACTATCATCTAACACACTACGAATAGTATCCGACATACGCATATTAGTTCCTAAATCAAATCCTTTTGCAGCATTTATAACTGTTATTTTCTTTTTAATAAATGGTTTTACCTTTATTAACGTTTCCTTTACAAATTGTGTTGGAATCGTAATTAATAAATAATCAATATCTTTTAACGCTTCTTCTAGATTATTTGTAGCTTTAATTTCTTTTTCTAATAATACATCTTTAAAAAAAGTTTTATTTTGATGATTATTATTAATATCATCAATTTGATTTTGATCAATTCCATACATTATTACTTCATTTTGATTATCAATCAAAACCCTAGATAAAGCAGTTGCCCAACTTCCTGTTCCCAATACTCCAATTTTACTCATTTTCACACATCCTTTTATGTATTATATCAAATATCTACAAAAAACGCACTACTAATCTCTTTTTCGACAAATAATATGAATAGGAGTTCCTTCAAATCCAAATGAATCTCGCAAACGATTTTCTAAATAACGTTTATAACTAAAATGTAAGTATTGCGGATCATTTACAAATAATATAAAAGTTGGTGGACAAACACTTACTTGATTAGCATAAAAAATCTTCAATCTACCACCATTAAAAGTTGTAGTCGGATTAACTGCTTGAGCATCAACTAAAACATCATTTAATACACTAGTTTGTACACGCTTATGTGAATTTTCAAATGACTCTTGAATCAATGGGAATAATTGATGAACTCGTTGATGCGTTTTAGCTGATAAGAAAATAATTCGTGCATAATCCAAATATTTAAATTGACTTCTCAATTCTTTTTCTTTCTTTTGCATTGTTTTTTCATCTTTTTCAACAAGATCCCATTTATTAACAACTAAAATTACACCCTTACCAGCTTCATGAGCATAACCAGCAACATGTTTATCTTGTTCAATCACACCACGTTCACCATCAATTACAACAACAATTACATCACTTTTTTCAATTGAAGATAACGCTCTTAAAACTGAATACTTTTCAACATTTTCATAAATCTTCCCTTTTTTTCGCATTCCTGCTGTATCTATTACACGATATTTTTGTCCATCTTTTTCAAAAACAGTATCAATCGCATCACGTGTTGTTCCCTCTATATTAGATACAATTACTCGTTCTTCTCCTAAAATTGCATTAGTAAGTGATGACTTTCCAACATTAGGTCTACCAATAATAGAAAAACGAATTTCATCTTCAGCAAATTCCTCTTCTGTAAAATCTAATTTCTTAATAACTTCATCCAATAAATCTCCAATACCTATACCATGACTTCCAGAAACCGGAATTGGATCACCAATTCCTAAACTATAAAAATCATATATATCATTGATAAAAGCACCATCATCAATTTTATTAACAGCTAATAAAATAGGTTTTTTAGTTTTTTGTAATAATCTAGCTACATATTCATCTTCTTGTGTAACACCTTCTCGACCATTAACTACAAAAATAATTAAATCAGCTTCTTCAATGGCAATTTCTGCTTGCATTTTAATTTGAGTTGTAAAAGAAGCATCCTTAAGCTCAATACCTCCCGTATCGATTAATCTAAATTCCTTTGTTAACCACGAAGCTGTTGCATAAATACGATCACGAGTTACTCCTGCTATATCTTCAACAATTGAAATTCTTTCACCAACAATTCGATTAAAAATCGTTGACTTACCAACATTCGCTCTACCTACTATCGCAACTACACCTGCCATATTATCCCTCCTTTATTTTTTGTTCAACTAATTTTAATATCTCATCAACTACCTCTTCAACCTGTAAATCAGATGTATCTAATAAAATAGCATCATCTGCTTTTTTTAATGGAGAAATTTTTCGATTCATATCTTGATAATCACGCTCTTCAATTTCTTTTTTTAAAGTTTCATAATCGCACTTTAACCCACGTTGTTGATTTTCCAAATAACGTCGTTTAGCTCTAGTTTCAACACTAGCACATTGATAAATTTTAAGCTCTGCATCAGGAAGTACAACCGTTCCAATATCTCTTCCATCCAGAATAACTCCACCAATTTTTGCCATATCACGTTGTTGTTTAACCAAAAAATCTCTAACTTCTTGATACTTTGATACTTCACTAGCTGACATTGATACTTTATCTTGTCTAATTTGATTACTAACATTAACATCATTTAAATAAACATTATTACTACTATCCATAGTAATTTTAATATCATCTAAAACATTAATAACAGCTTGTTCATCTTTAAGATCTATATTATTTTGCAGACAATAATATCCAACACATCGATACATCGCCCCTGTATCAATATACACATAATTTAACTTTTTAGCAATAATCTTTGCAACACTACTTTTTCCTGAGGCACTAGGGCCATCAATTGCAATTGAAATTTTCTTCATATAATAACTGCTCCTTTCTTGAAAAAAACTAAGGTAAACCTTAGTTTAAAAGAATAACTGATATCCTATCATACCACATAAAACAATAAATATCACAACTAAAAAAACAATTATACAATTTAAAATATTAACGATTCGATTACTCTTCTTTTCCTCAACAATTTCAACACGACTTTCAATTTCTTTTTCACTATCATTTTTAACAATAGTTTCGTCTTTAGTCACTTTTTCCTCTGATTCTTTTTTCTTTAAAGCCTTTTCAACTTCACGCTGATCTTTTTCTTTAACATAACGCAACATATCTTCCAAAGAATTTGTTTGCTCAATAGGATTAAAAGAACTTTCCTCTAAATCTTCTTCATCTTCAATTTCTTCATTACTATCATCTAAAATGATCTTTGCTTTTTTAGCATCCTCAGCTGGAGACATACTAGCCAATCGTTCCATTAAAGTCATCTTTTCTTTAACTTTATTATCCTTAGGCTGTTCTAATTCTTCTGATTGTGCTTTAACATCTGGATTAATAAAATATCCTTTCGAAAACTGAGAAGTTTCAACATTATCAAAATTATTAACTCGTATAGTTTGTTTTTCTGGTTCCCTAATTTTATTTAAAATATCCATCCTTGTGTTATATTGCGCTTCTTTTCCCACACTAACTTTAGCACTACGTAAAGCACGATTTAACTCTTCATTATTTTCATTACGCATTTGTTCAAATGTTTTAGCTTCAGTTAATGTATCTTCAATTTCATTTTTATCATTATCATCATTCGATTTATTAAAAAATCGATTCACTGATGCTAAAAAATCATCAGCATCATCATTATCATAATCATCAACTATATTACTTATATTATCACGACTAATACCTACTTCATCTTTCAAGCCACTTCTTAAATCTCGATATTTATCAATTCGTGAACTAACCACTCAAATCACCCTTTCAAAAGCTATTATAGCATACTTTTTTACTATTTCCTTTATAAAATATTGAAAATATACTTATTTAAGATATAATATTAAAGAGCACAAAAGGAGGAATTTATAATGGCTAAAATTACAGTAAACGATTCATGCATTGGATGCGGTGCTTGTACAGCTGTTGCACCTGACGTTTTCGAATTAGGTGATGACGGATTAGCAACAGTAGTAAGCGAAGACAATGTTGATGCTGCTAAAGAAGCTGCTGAAAGTTGTCCAGTTGAAGCTATCGAAGTAGAATAGTATACTTTAACTTAAGACAAAATTTTTCAATGTCATTAAGTTAAAAATTTGATAGTTTTTGAAGAGCACATAAAAATGTGCTCTTCTTTTTTCTTAATTTTGTTTACAAGTATTAATAATTTCATAGCCTATTACTTATAGTAAAAAGAACAATTATTTATAAATAATATTC
>ERZ791922.433-NODE-433-length-27298-cov-3.705209_pt1 | contig 27298 bp, 24 predicted proteins | sample MGYA00510134_ERZ791922 | MGnify/ENA primary metagenome ERZ791922 (study PRJEB30046, sample SAMN00792101) | human gut metagenome | study: EMG produced TPA metagenomics assembly of the A metagenome-wide association study of gut microbiota in type 2...
ACTTTATTCTCAACGAATTTCAAGGTTGTTTCACTGTTCAGTTATCAATGTTCATAATGTTACTTGTTTGCTTGTCCGAAAACCAGCTCGATTAGTTTATCACACTGTTTTCTTTTTGTCAAGCACTTTTTTTATCTTTTTATCAAGTTGTTGTCTTTCAACAGACAGCTTAGATATTTTATCATGCGTTTTCTTTTCTGTCAAGTATATTTTTTAAATTATTTATACAATTAATTCAATTGAAATAATTCTTATTTAATATACCATCTTACCTATCTTTTACATAAAACTTTTCTAATTAAATTAGAATGTTTTATGAACGGAGAAAGAGGGATTTGAACCCTCGCGCCGCGCAAACGACCTACACCCTTAGCAGGGGCGCCTCTTCAGCCTCTTGAGTATTTCTCCTTATCTGAATTTTAACTCTTATTCAGTTTGTACGCAACTTGTCAGCGCAAGATATAGTATAGCAAAGCATAAAGACTTTGTCAACAACTTTTTCATATTTTTCGAGAATTCAATTATATTTCCGACTATTTACGAATCCTCCATAAAATTGGTTATAACTCTAAGATAAACTAACAAAACAATACTTAAGATAGTGTTACTTGTTTTACTATAATTATACATATCTATAATATGTCATGTGAAAATTAAATTAATAAACTTACCCTATCATTCTGTATTTATTTTCTTTCAGTAACTTTCTCATGATCCTATATAGTCTAAAAACAACAAGTAGTTGACTTCTGATATAAAGGAATAAACATATCCTCTTATTACAAGTTATAAAAATAACTCTGTAATAGATAACCAACAACTATTACAGAGTTATCACTATCTCTCTCTAGAATTATCCCTGAACAGTTACCTAAGTTAAGGTACTAGCATTCTGTCTTAGTTTTCCTATCTCGGAAATAAATGATCTATCACAATCCGAAAGAATTATTAAACTAATAATTTATTCCGAAAATAATGGAGTTGATAAATATCTCTCACCGGTATCAGGTAATATTACTACAATATTTTTACCAACATTTTCTGGTCTCTTTGCTAATTGTATAGCTGCATATACTGCTGCCCCTGATGATATACCTACTAATAGTCCCTCTGTTTTTGCTATTTCACGACCTGTTGTGAAAGCTTCTTCATTTTCCACCGTGATTATCTCATCATATACGCTCGTATCTAAAGTATCCGGTATAAAACCAGCACCAATTCCTTGAATTTTATGAGGACCTGCTACCCCTTTGGATAATATAGGAGAACTTGTTGGTTCCACTGCGATTACTTTAACATTAGGATTTTGTGATTTTAGATATTCTCCTGTACCAGTTATTGTACCACCAGTGCCAATTCCTGCAACAAAGATATCAACCTTACCATCAGTATCTTTCCAAATCTCTGGTCCTGTTGTTTTTCTATGAACTTCTGGATTTGATGGATTAACAAATTGGCCTGGAATAAAGGAATTTGGAATTTCCTTTGCAAGCTCTTCTGCTTTTGCAATGGCCCCTTTCATACCAAGGCTACCATCCGTAAGAATGAGTTCTGCTCCATATGCTTTTAATAGGTTGCGTCTTTCAATACTCATTGTCTCAGGCATTGTTAAAATAATACGATAACCTCTTGCGGTTGCAACAGATGCTAAACCAATACCGGTATTACCGCTTGTTGGTTCAATAATAACAGCACCTTCTTTGATTAGTCCTTTTTCTTCTGCATCTTCAATCATTGCTTTTGCAATACGGTCCTTCACACTACCGGCAGGATTAAAGTACTCAAGCTTACCAATAATATGAGTCTTTATTTCTTGTTGTTTCATAAGGTTACTTAATTCTAATAATGGTGTATTTCCAATTAAATCAGTTAAACTTTTAGCTATTCTCATAACGATACCTCCTAAAAAATTACTCTAATGCTTTTTCCAGATCATATAATATATCATCAATGTGCTCTGTTCCAATCGATAAACGAACTGTATTTGGTTTAATTCCAGAATTCTTTAATTCTTCTGCGTTCATTTGTGAATGAGTTGTTGACGCTGGATGTATTACTAATGATTTTACATCTGCTACATTTGCAAGTAAAGAAAATATCTGAAGCTTATCAATAAATTCCTTTGCTTCTTTTTCTCCACCCTTAATTTCAATTGTAAATATTGAACCTGCACCCTTTTTAAAATATTTTTGATATAAATCATGCGATCCACTCTCTATTAAGGAAGGATGATTTACTTTCTCTATTTTAGGATGTTTACTTAAATACTCTACAACTTTTAATGCATTTTCAACATGACGTTCTATTCGAAGTGACAATGTCTCTAATCCTTGTAAGAACATAAATGCATGGAATGGTGATATTGCAGCACCGGTATCTCTTAATAAAATAGCCCTTATTTTTGTTACAAAGGCTGCTGCCCCCACTACTTTTGTAAAGGAAATTCCATGATACGATGGATTTGGTTCTGTAAGTGATGGAAATTTACCAGATGCTTCCCAATCAAATTTACCACTATCGACAATAACACCGCCAATCGATGTTCCATGACCTCCAATAAATTTCGTAGCAGAATGTACTACAATATCTGCTCCATACTCAATAGGGCGAAGCAAATACGGTGTTGCAAATGTATTGTCTATTACGAGAGGTATTTTGTTTGCATGCGCAATCTTTGCAATCTCATCAACGTCTAACACATTAGAATTAGGATTACCAAGGCTTTCAATAAATACACCTTTGGTATTATCCTTAATTGCATCTTGAACATTTTTTATATTTGAGGCATCTACAAAGGTTGTTGTAATTCCATACTCTTTTAGAGTATGTGCTAACAGATTATAAGATCCTCCATAAATATCCTTCGATGCTACAATATGATCTCCTGATTGTGCTAGATTCATAATGGTATAGGTGATTGCTGCTGCTCCCGAAGCAACTGCTAAAGCTGCAACTCCACCCTCTAATGCAGATATTCTTCTCTCAAACACATCTTGTGTTGGATTAGTTAGACGTCCGTAAATATTACCTGCGTCCGTTAGGTTAAATCTTGCCGCTGCATGATCTGCATTATGAAACACATAAGATGTTGTTTGGTAAATAGGAACCGCTCTTGCATCAGTTGCAATATCTGCCTCCTCCTGACCAACATGTAATTGCAATGTCTCAAACTTAAGATTTCTTTTTGGATCACTCATACAATACTCCCTTTCTCTTTCTTATTTAATTGTTAACCCCGTTTTCTTATGTATTTTCTTATTGACTTTCTTATTCACCATTAATAACAATACTTCTTCCCTTATTATATATATTCATATAGATTTAGTATGAATTAATGTTATTATATTCTTACTCTCAAAATTTGTCAATATTATTTTATCATAATTGAAATTTTTTTAATGAATCGATATCTCTTTTGGATATCGTATATACAAATTTCCATACTAATTAATATCAGTTTTAATATCAATCCATAATAGTTCTTTCTATGACATATAGATAAGCAATATGCCAGTAAACAAACCTCTTATTATGTATAAAAGGAGTATGCCTTATCGTATAATAAGACATACTCCTTATATAGTAACTTAATTTCATTTATATAATATAGTTATTCTCTCCAAGTTCTCGATGACGTTCTACTAAGTCCTCTAATGTAATATTATCAACTACATTGTTTACTGCTTCATTGATCTTCTGGTAAACAAACAAAGTTGCACAGGAACCATAACGATTACAATCGTGTTCTTCCTCTTCTACACATGATACTGGTGCAAGACTTCCCTCAATTAATTTTAATATCATACCAACCGTATACTCTTTTGGTTCTTTCGTTAAACGATAACCCCCTTGGGCTCCTCTTGAACTTTTTACATATCCTGCTCTGCTTAATTGGGTTATAATCTGTTCTAAGTACTTATCAGATATTTCTTGCCTTTGGGCGATACTCTTGATTGTAATAAATTCTCCAGTGTTGTTAATAGCCAAATCTAACATCAGACGAAGTGCATATCGTCCTTTCGTTGAAATCTTCATATCTTCTCCGCCTTTCCTTTCTACGATTAATAAGTATCACATATTTGATATAAAGTCAATATAAATCATATTATTTCACTATGAATTTAGTTAAATCGTATATTCGTAATCCGTTTACACTACTTGCTCATAACCTCATTGCCACTACGTGGCATTTCAGCAAAAGTGTGGGCTCCTGCTAAAGCAGGCAAACCCTTACTCCCCGATTAAAAAACAGAGAACTTCCCTTATGAGGTGAAATTCATCTGTGACTCATAAAAATTATTCCCCTCCGAGTCAATAACTACAATAACAGGTAAATTTTCTACCCACAATTCACGAATAGCTTCCGTTCCTAAATCCTCATAGGCAATTACCCTCGATGATTTAATACATTTTGAGAGTAGTGCTCCAGCTCCTCCAATCGCAGCAAAATATACTGCTTTATTCTTTTTCATGGAGTCTATCACATCATCATTTCTCTTCCCCTTACCTATCATTCCCTTTAACCCTAAGTTAAGAAGAGAAGGAGTATACTTATCCATTCTACTACTTGTTGTTGGACCTGCAGAGCCAATTACCTGGCCATCTCTTGCCGGAGTAGGACCAAGATAATAAATAACTTGATTTATAATATCAAAAGGCAATTCTTCTTTTTGTTGTAATGCTTCGAACATTCTTTTATGAGCAGCATCTCTCGCAGTATAAATTCTACCTGTCAGATATACATAGTCTCCTGCTTTTAATGCGATTACCTTAGACGTATCGATTGGTGTTGTAATATGCTTATCCATGGCTCCTCCCATATCTACAGTATTCTTTTTACATGACGATTCACATGACAGCAAACATTAATTGCGAGAGGAAGTCCTGCAATATGTGTTGGATAAGTTTCAATATTAACACCTAGAGCTGTTGTTTTTCCTCCAAGTCCTCCAGGTCCGATCCCTGTTTGATTAATTTCTTCTAGAAGTTCTTGTTCCAGTCTTTTAATATGTTCTTCTTTCGAACTTTCTTCTAAATTTCTTGTTAATGCTTTTTTAGCTAGAAGCGCACATTTTTCAAAAGTTCCACCAATTCCTATTCCAATAACCATAGGTGGACATGCATTCGGGCCAGCAAGCTTTATTGTTTCTAAGACTGCTTTTTTAATTCCTTCTTCCCCATCAGATGGCTTAAGCATAACAACACGACTCATGTTTTCACTGCCAAATCCTTTTGGGGCAACAGTTATTTCAACATTTTCTCCGGGAATAATACTATAGTGAATAATTCCTGGTGTGTTATCTTTTGTATTCTCTCGAAGGAGTGGATCACTTACAACAGATTTTCTAAGGTATCCTTCTTCATAACCTTGTCTAATTCCATCATTGATAGCATCCTCGAGATAATTTCCTTCTAAATGTACCTCTTGACCAATCGAAATAAATACAACAGCCATACCGGTATCTTGACATATTGGAATAAGGTCTTTTTGTGCAATCTCTAAGTTTTCCTCTAATTGACCTAAAATCTTTTTACCAAGATCTGAGCTTTCCATATGGCTTGCTTTCTTAAGTCTGTTTTTAACATCCTCAGTAAGATAAAGATTTGCTTCAATACACATTTCTTTTATTGCCTTCGTAATAGCATCAGTATGTACTATTCTCATAATAACCTCAATTCTTATACTCCCATACCTTAGTAATACATAGTCATTTTTTTCACTAATGCTTACTTCCGGTAATAAACATCAAGTTTCAATTCTAAATTATTTTAGAAAATTCGTAGTCCCTGAGATTTACTCAAAGACTACGAATTTATCATTACACCGGAAAATTATAATTCTTTATTGTTTTTCCGATTACCATTATTTACTCTTCTTCCTCTTCTTGATCCTCTTGATCCTTAAGAGCACGTGATACTAATTCCTCAAGATCCTTAGAATCATCTAATTGATCCTCTTCTTCCTCAACGAAAGAATCTTCCTCTTCGGAATAATCCTCGTCTTCCTGATCATCCTCAAGAGGTACTACTACATTTTCTTCTTCTAACTCTTCCTCTAACTTTTTTAGAACATCTTCTTCTGTGCTTATACTACCTTCTCTAACCTTTGCTAAACTAGCAACTCTAATATCCTTACCAGCCTCTATATTGATTAGCTTAACACCAGAAGTTATTCTACCAAGGATACTGATGCCATTCACTGCAAGACGGATGATGATACCTTCATTGGTGATTATCATCACTTCGTGTTCTTCGTTTACAGCTTTCGCTCCTACTACATTACCAGTCTTTTCTGTTATCTTATAACACTTTACACCCTTACCGCCACGTCTTTGTGGAGTAAATTCATCTAGGTCAGTCAACTTTCCAAGACCATATTCAGAAACTGTAAGCAAATACTTACCTTGTGTATGAATCTGCATTGCAACTACTTCGTCACCATCAGTTAAATTCATTCCGATAACACCCATAGATGCTCTACCAGTACTACGGACATCCTTCTCATGGAAACGGATACACATACCGTTCTTGGTTACGAGAACGATATCTTTTTGACTATTTGTCGTCTTAACTTCAATTAATTCATCATCTTCTCTTAGATTAATTGCCTGAAGACCAGTCTTTCGAATATTTTGATATTCTTTAATCTTAGTCTTTTTCACAATACCATCTTTCGTAGCCATAAATAGATAACGATTGTCTTTGTATTCTTTTAAAGCGATAATCGCAGTAATTCTTTCTTCCGGCAATAACTGTAAGAGATTCACTATCGCTGTTCCTCTCGCTGTTCTTGAGGATTCAGGAATTTCATATGCCTTTAATCGATATACTCTACCTTTATTCGTAAAGAACATAATGTAGTGGTGGGTTGTAGTCATAAATAAGTCTTCGATAAAGTCTTCTTCAATGGTCTGCATACCCTTAATTCCCTTACCACCACGATGCTGACTCTTAAAGTTATCAATCGTCATTCTCTTGATATATCCCAAACGAGTCATAGCAATTACTGTGTTTTCATCAGGAATTAAATCCTCCATGGAGATATCAAACTCATCAAATCCGATGGATGTTCTTCTTTCATCTCCGTATTTATCGTTAATCACCTGAATTTCTTCTTTGATAACCCCAAGCAATAACTTTTCATCAGCTAAGATTGCTTCGAATTCAGCAATTCTTCTCTGAAGTTCGGCAAATTCATCCTCAAGCTTTTCGCGTTCCAAACCTGTTAACGCACGAAGTCTCATATCAATGATTGCTTGCGCTTGGATATCATCAAACTTGAATCTCTCAATTAAACGTTCTTTTGCCATAGCGCCATTTTTTGAGGCACGAATAATATTAATAACCTCATCAATATGATCCAGTGCTTTTAACAAGCCTTCTAAAATATGCGCTCTTTCTTTTGCCTTATTTAAATCATAATTTATTCTTCTCGTTACAACTTCTTCTTGATGCTTTAAATAATAACTTAACATTTCAAGAAGGGATAGAACCTTAGGTTGATTATTTACTAAAGCAAGCATAATCACACCAAAAGTATCTTGTAACTGGGTATGTTTATATAATTGATTTAAGATAACGTTCGCATTGACATCACGACGAAGTTCAATACAAATTCTCATACCTTCTCGATCAGATTCATCGCGAAGCTCTGTAATACCGTCAATCTTTTTATCACGTACAAGCTCTGCAATTTTTTCTATCAAACGAGCTTTATTTACCATGTAAGGTAATTCCGTAACAATAATGCGGTTTTTACCGTTTGTCATCGGTTCAATATCTGTTACCGCACGTACACGAATCTTACCTCGTCCAGTACGATATGCTTCTTCTATTCCTCTAGTACCAAGTATCATAGCACCGGTAGGAAAATCTGGTCCTTTCACGATTTCTAATAACTCTTCAATCGTAGTTTCTTTATCCTCAATCTTATTATCAATAATACGGACTACTGCTCCTATAATCTCTCTCATGTTGTGAGGAGGGATATTAGTTGCCATACCTACTGCGATACCAGAAGTTCCATTTACCAAAAGATTCGGATATCTAGCAGGAAGAACCATTGGTTCTTTTTCCGTTTCATCAAAGTTTGGAGTAAAATCAACAGTGTCTTTATTAATGTCAGACAACATCTCCATCGATATTTTACTTAATCTAGCTTCGGTGTAACGCATGGCAGCAGCACCGTCACCATCTACGGAACCGAAGTTACCATGACCATCCACTAACGGATATCTAGTTGACCAATTCTGTGCTAAATTTACTAAAGCGCCATAGATAGAGCTATCACCATGAGGGTGATATTTACCCATCGTATCACCGACAATACGTGCACACTTACGGTGTGGCTTGTCAGGACCGTTATTTAATTCTATCATAGCGTATAAAATTCTTCTCTGTACCGGTTTTAATCCATCTCTTACATCCGGAAGGGCTCTGGCTGCAATAACTGACATGGCATACTCGATATAGGAGGTTTCCATTGTCTTTTTAAGGTCGACATCATGCACCTTATCAAAGATATTCTCGTCCATTTTAATTCCTCCGTTGTTTAGATATCTAAGTTCTTAACATATTTTGCATTTGCTTCGATAAACTCACGCCTAGGTTCTACGTTATCTCCCATCAAGGTTGTGAACGTTAAATCAATTTCAGAAGAATTCTCTTCATCCATTTTTACACGAAGTAAAACTCTGCGCTCAGGATCCATCGTTGTTTCCCAAAGCTGCTCTGCATCCATTTCACCTAAACCTTTGTAACGTTGAATCTTATTATTTTGATCTCGTCCAACCTGCAATAAAATGTTGTTTAATTCTTCGTCTGAATAAGCGTACCAAACCTGCTTGTTCTTCTCAACTTTATAAAGTGGTGGCTGGGCAAGGTAAACATATCCCTCACGAATTAATTCTGGCATAAAACGATAGAGGAATGTTAATAATAGAGTACTGATATGTGCACCATCAACATCGGCATCAGTCATAATAATAATCTTGTGATAACGTAATTTTGAAATATCAAAGTCATCAGAGATGCCGGTACCAAAAGCAGTAATCATCGCTTTGATTTCATTGTTTACCAAGATTTTATCAAGTCTTGATTTCTCAACATTTAATATTTTACCACGAAGCGGAAGAATAGCCTGCGTCGCACGAGATCTTGCTGTCTTTGCTGAACCACCCGCGGAATCACCCTCAACAATATAAATTTCACAGTTCTTTGGATCTTTATCTGAACAGTCAGCTAACTTTCCAGGTAAACTCATTCCTTCTAGCGCAGTCTTTCTACGTGTTAAATCTCTCGCTTTACGTGCAGCATCTCTTGCTCGTTGTGCAAGAACTGCCTTTTCTAAGATTATTTTTGCCACACTAGGATTTTGCTCAAGAAAATAAGTTAATTGCTCACTAACTACACTATCAACAGCACCTCTTGCTTCACTGTTTCCAAGTTTTTGTTTTGTTTGCCCCTCAAATTGTGGATCTGGAAGTTTGATACTAATAATTGCTGTGAGACCTTCTCTAATATCTTCACCAGATAGATTAGCCTCGTTATCCTTTAAATACTTCATTTTTCTCGCAAAGTCATTAAAGGTTTTTGTTATAGCATTTTTAAAACCAGTGTAATGAGTACCACCTTCTGGTGTGGTTATATTATTTACAAAGCTATAACAGCTTTCTGTATAAGAGTCATTGTGCTGCAGAGCAACCTCAACATAAACACTATCTCTGGTTCCCTCACAGTAAATTATCTCTGGGTAAAGATTTTTTTTGTGATTATTTAAGTACTGAACGTACTCCTTAATACCACCTTCATAGTGAAATTCTTTCACTTTAGGCTCAGTTGCCTCTTCGCCTTCTTCGCTTCTTAAATCTCTTAAAATAATTTTTAGGCCTTTTGTTAAAAATGCCATTTCACGTAATCGTTGCTTTAAAATATCATAATCATAAACGGTTTCCTCAAAAATATCCCCATCTGGTAAGAATGTTACTGTTGTTCCCGTACGATCTGAATCCCCAACAACTCGAAGTGGTTCAATCACTTTTCCACGTTCATAGCGTTGCTTGTACATCTTTCCATCAACTTCTACTGTTACCTCTAGATACTCAGAGAGTGCATTAACAACAGACGCACCTACTCCATGTAATCCACCCGATACCTTGTATCCTCCACCGCCAAACTTTCCACCTGCATGAAGAATGGTAAATACAACTTCAACTGTTGAAATTCCCTTTTTCTTGTTGATTTCAACTGGTATACCTCTACCATTATCAATAACGGTAATGGAATTATCCGGATTAATAGATACGTCGATGGTATTACAATATCCAGCCAAAGCCTCATCGACAGCATTATCCACGATTTCATAAACCAGATGATGGAGACCCCTACTAGAAGTACTTCCAATGTACATACCTGGTCGTTTTCTAACCGCTTCTAACCCCTCTAATATTTGTATTTGGTCAGCTCCGTAATCCTTACTCATATCTAGCCTCCTGCAATCTATGCATTAAATGTTTTATCCTTTTTGAACAGTTCCTTGAACAACCTTATAAATTCGATCCGTATCAATTCTATTACTCACAAATTCTTCAAGACCGGTACAGGTTACAATAGTTTGAATACCTACAATACTGTCTAATAACTGATTTTGCCTTTTTCTATCTAATTCTGACAATACATCATCTAGGAGTAGAATTGGTTTGTCTTTCGTTACCTGTTTTACTAATTCTATTTCTGCAAGCTTTAAAGATAATGCAGCAGTTCTTTGCTGCCCCTGTGATCCATACTTTCTAACATCCTGACCATTGATAAGAAAACTAAGGTCATCCCGATGCGGTCCAACATTTGATACCTTTAAGGCAATATCACGTTCCATACTCTTTTTCAGTTTACTTTCAAACTCTTTTTCTGCTACATTTGGTTCATAAACGATTTCTAACATTTCCTTCCCATCGCTAAGTTTTTTATGTAGCTTAAAAATTAGTTCATTCATGCTTTTAATAAAAGAATCCCTCTCTTTAATCAAAGCAGATCCAAAATGAACTAGCTGCTGATCCCACACATAAAGCGTATCCAATAAACTTTTATTAAAACCTATTTGCTTTAATAAATTGTTTCTCTGGTTTAAAACTTTGTTGTAATTTATCAAATTGTGTAGATATAGTTTACTTAATTGACAAAGCTCCATATCAATAAACCGTCTACGCTCGCTAGGTCCATTTTTTATAATAGATAAATCCTCTGGTGAAAAAAACACAACATTAATGATACCGAATAGTTCTGAAGAACGTTTAATCGGTATCCCGTTAATTGCCACACCTTTGGGTTTATTTTTTTTCAGGTGCATATCAAGCCGATGTTCCACATTATCTCGGTGTATCCTCATACGAATATGTGCTTCTTCCGACTGTAGCTTAATGATTTCTCTATCCTTACTTCCTTTGTGTGACTTTGTTGTAGCACAAAGAAACACTGCTTCGAGTATGTTTGTCTTTCCCTGAGCATTGTCTCCATACAAAATATTAGTCGATGGAGAAAACTCCAAAGATAAGTTTTCATAATTTCTAAAATTACTCAATTCAAGAGACTTTACTACCATCCCTACACCAACTATCTAATCATTTTACTCACGATGCCATTATACCTAGAAGTAAACAGCACTACCATTTTGCCTCATTTTTTTTATTGAAAATTTTAGAAGACAAAAATCCCTATCTCTCATTATACACTATAATGCAAGTAGATTGCCAGTAAAAAGCATAATTTTTTTTAAGCATGGACAAAAATATTAAATTCTAAACTTTTTATAAACTGTAATTGGAAATTCAATATTCACCCCTATGCATAAAAATACATGTTTATACATAGGGGTGATGTTAGGGACTTCACAAAACGTGAAGATGAATTTAGTTAGATGATTTATTCATGATTGACGATTTGAATGATTTCATTGCCATACTCAATAGAGTCTCCACCATGAAGTTTTTTTCCTCTTTGATATTCTACAGAACCATTCACTTTTACAAGTCCTTCGGTAATAACATCTTTTGCTTCAACTCCTGAATCCACAAGACCAGCAGCTTTTAAAGCTTGACCTAATTTAATAAATTCTTCTCTTAATACTATTTTTTCCATATATCTACCAATCTGCGCGCTGTATCACGCTAAAATACCATCATGAAATACAGATTAAAGTTAAAGATTTTTCATGACCTTAAAATAAAATAAATCTTTGAATCAAAAATTTAATTTTTAACTTATCTAGTATTGTGCTGCATTAAAACTTACAGGAAGTATCAAGTAAATGTAAGACTCCTCTTTGTCTTTTATAAAACATGGTGCTTTGGGATTTATTAGATAAATATCTACTTCCTCATCGTCAATTACTCGGAGTGCATCAATTAAAAACTTAGGATTAAAGCCAATTAAAATATCTTTTCCCTCTTTTTCAATATCAATATCTTCATCCATAGAACCAATAGAAGTATTAATTTTTAATTCTAATTTTCTATCTTCGATACCTACAATTATTGGTTTTTTCTCAGTTTCTTTTATCAATAATGTCGCTCGATCAATACAGCTTAGGAACTCTTTTTTATTAATTTTAACTTTTGTTTCATAATCGCCAGAAAGCATCTGATCAATTTTGTAATATTCACCTTCGATTAATCTTGAAAGTACTAAAGTATTATCGAATACAAATAAAACATGACGATCAGTATAGTAAATTAAAACTTCGTCGGAAATCTCTCCAGATAAAATTTTACTTACTTCTTGCAGAGTTTTTCCTGGAACAATCATTTTTTTAGGTTCATATGAATTTTTAAGCTCAACTTTTCGTATCGAGATACGGTGTCCATCTAGTGAAACCACTCTTAACTCATTTCCGTTTATCTCAAAAAGTTCACCTGTCATTATTTTATTACTTTCATTATCCGAAATTGAAAAAACAGTCTGGCGAATAACCTCTTTTAGAGTAAACTGTGATAATTCGATGGCTTCTTTTTTTTCGATGGTTGGCAACATAGGAAATTCTTCTGCTGATTTTCCCGCTATTGTGAACTTTGCTTTTTCACAGGTAATCGTGGTCATATATTTTTCATCGGTTTCAATATTTACTTCATTATCTGGTAATTTTCTTATAATCTCAGAAAAAACTTTTGCATTAATTGCTACAGTTCCAGTAGAAATTACAGAACCTTTTACAAGAGTTTCTATACCAAGTTCCATATCATTCGAAATTAATTTTATTGAATCATTTTGAACTTCGATAACGATACATTCTAATATTGGCATAGTAGATTTTGAAGAAACTGCTTTCAAAGCAATATTGACGCTGTTTAACAACTCATTCTTTTGGCAAGCGATTTTCATTTTGTGCATAACTCCCTTCAGCGATTTTTGATATATAAATAATAAATAGATTTATTAGTAATCGTAGTAGGGGATGTTAGGAAGTGTATAAGTACCTCAAACCCTTACTGCGAAAGTCTTACAAGAAAGAATAACCATGTGAATTGTTTTTAACCCATTTAAAATATTTATTAACATGATAAGAACGATTCTTAAGTTATCAATATCATTTAAACACTAAAATAACAGTATTTAAACGAGTGATTGTGGATAACATTTTTGAATTTTCGAAAGGTTATACACAAATGAGAAAAAAAGGGTATAAAAACAACAGGTCTATGCTAGTAAGACCAAGCTAAAAAAGAAAGAAACAAGCATTCACTTGTAATCAACTAAACATAAAGTGAGCCAGAAAACCGCCTCACTTTGTATTTAGATAAATTCACTCATTATGGGGAAGGATTTATTTTTTTAATTAATACGTCAATCGTATTCTGTAAGGAAGGATCCTTCTTAATATCATTTTCTATTTTATTACAACCATGTAATACTGTAGAATGATCTCGATTTCCCATCATCTTACCAATGTCTGTAAAGGAAAGAGAAGTTAACTTACGACAAAGGTACATTGAGATCTGTCTTGGATAAGCAATATTTCTACTGCGATTATCTGAATAAATTTCAGAAGTCGTTGTACCAAAATGTTCTGAAACTACCTCAATGATAAGATCCAGGGTAACTGTTTTTTTATTATCGGGTGAGATGAGATCTTTAAGTGCTTCTTCCGCCAAAATTACATCAACTTCTTTCTTTTTTAACCTAGAAAGAGCAACGATTTTTGTTAGCGCACCCTCAAGCTCTCGAATGTTTGACTTAATATTAGAAGCAATATATTTCATTACTTCATCATCAATGGTTAGGCAATCAAGTTCTTCCTTTTTCTTAAGAATTGCCATTCTGGTTTCATAGTCTGGAGACTGAATGTCTACTGTAAGACCCCACTCAAAACGTGATCTTAAACGTTCTTCTAATGTTAAAATGTCTTTTGGTGGTTTATCGGAAGAAATAATAATTTGTTTTTTTGATTCATGTAAGGTATTAAAAGTGTGGAAAAACTCCTCCTGAGTTCTTTCTTTTCCTATAATAAATTGGATATCATCGATTAATAACACATCAATATTTCGATATTTTTCTCGAAATTCTGTTGGAGTAGTATCTGCATTACGAATGGATTCAATTAACTCATTCGTAAATTTCTCACTAGTTACATAAAGTACTTTGGAATTTGGATTCTGGTCTAAGATGTAGTGAGCAATTGAGTGCATTAAGTGAGTTTTTCCAAGACCTACACCACCATAAATAAAAAGAGGATTATAAATTTCTGCAGGCGATTCAGCAACGGCCAAAGATGCTGCATGAGCCAAGTTATTATTCGCACCAACAACAAATGTGTCAAACGTATATCGCGGATTTAAGTAAGATAAGCTTTCGTTTTTTATCTTATTCGATACTTGAGTTTGTGCTTTTTCTTCCACTTTTGTCTGACTAAGAAGTACAAATTCAATTTCAAAATCGTGATTAATCACTTCTGCGATGGCTGTCTTTAGAAATTGACTGTATTTATTCTTAATAAAATCTAAGCTGTTAGCGCCGATTTTTGTATCATCTACAGAAAGCTTAATTACATTATCCTTAACATCATATACTTTGAGAGGAAGAAGCCAAGTTTTATAGGAAACCTCTGTAACATTGTATTCTATTTTTAAAAACTCCAAAATTTCATTCCATTTTTCTTGAATCAAGCTTTTCATAGTAAAACCCGTGCCCTTCTCTGTATATATTATAATTACCGTAAGATATTACTCTTACGACAAAAGACGCAGCAATAGTATAACCTAAAATTAAAGGCCAAATTGCTGCTGATAACATTTTCTAATCTAGTATAGTTTGTCCACAAAAGTCCATACACTTATAATATATAACAAAATTATAAACATTTCAATGTTAATATTTTTTTATGAACATTATTTTGTTAGTTTTCCATAACTTATGCACAGTGAATGTCCCAATATACACACAGGGTTAATAACATTATGCGGGTTACCCACACGAAAAACCCTAGTATTATAAGGATAAATAAAAGTAATAAGATAAAATATTAACACAAATAAACAAAGTTATCCACAATTCATCCACAAACTGTGGATAACTTTGATTTTTTAATCAACATATAGTAACAGAATAGTATATAAAAAAAAATTATAACTACATGTAGAATTTCAAATAATTCAAAATATCATGGAAATTCAAAGTCAATAAAACTATATATATATAGGAAGAAACCAATTCATTGAGAAAATAAAATAAAAATATCGATAACATTAAGTGAAACAACGAACAATAGTCAGATATTTCATATAAGTTTAAAAGATGAGAAAAAAGAAGAAAGTACACTAGATGGAAAAACGGATAAAATCATGGTAAAATAAAAGATTTACTTGACGTAGCTAGTCTTTCCTACTATAATGGTAATGCTATTTAAAATAGAGTAAATAGGCTTACCATAAAGAGACGGTAGTTAAAAGGAGGTGTTTTCAAAATGAAAATGACATTTCAGCCAAAGAAGCGTTCCAGAGCTAAGGTTCATGGATTTAGATCTAGAATGAGTACAGCTAACGGTAGAAAGGTATTAGCCGCTAGAAGAGCAAAAGGAAGACATAAATTATCAGCATAGGTCGCAGTTCATGTGACCTTTTCTTCTAATACGTGATGATAAGGAGTAGCTATGATATGCTATCCAAAGGACAAGAGAGGCAGTTTAACCTAAACATGATTTGAATTTTGAATGAATTCTTTGAATATGTGAGGAAAACTGGCTCGTCTTGTATACACGAGTATTTTGAAGTGAGTTTATTATTTCTGGCAGTATCAAGTCTGAGATCAGATTTGATATGTAATGGGTGCTAGTAAAGCAAAATGACAGTAGACAAGCCGGTGGGGCCTTGTCGATAAGGAGATTTTGAATATTGTCAGAATCATTAAAAAATAGTCAACAATTCGGTAATGTATATAAAAACGGTAAGTCTTTTGCTAATAAGTATTTAGTAATGTATGTTTGGAAAAACGAATTGCCTTTTAATCGTTTAGGAATATCGGTTAGTAAAAAAGTTGGTAATAGCGTAGTAAGGCATAGGATAACCAGATTAATTAGAGAGAGTTATCGGTTAAATGATTCAATATCTAATAGCAGTTTAGATATTGTAATAGTAGCAAGAGCAGGATCTAAGGGAAAAAACTATTCAGAAATAAACAGTGCATTATTGCACTTGGCTAAGCTACACAAAATAGTAAAGAGTAGTGAGCCAGATAGAAATTAAGTTTTATGCATCAATTAAATGAATGGAGTAAAAAGACTCCTTTTATTCAAACAAGTTAGGCAAGAAAAGTGCTTATCTTGTTATAGCAGGATTTCTAATGCCTGCAGAGAGAAAAGATGAATGTGATGAAACGAATTCTAATAGCAATAGTTAAATTATATCGAAAATATATCTCACCAATGAAGAGAGTTCCAACCTGTCGTTTTACTCCAACCTGTTCGGAGTATGCAATGGAAGCATTACAACGATATGGTGCTATCAAGGGAAGTTATCTTTCGGTGAGGAGAATTCTTAAGTGTCATCCGTTTCATAAAGGGGGATTTGATCCTGTTCCTTAGGATGGCCTTTTTTGAGTTATTTAGTATACCTTATTTTTAAGGAGGAAAATTAATTGGACATAACAGTATTAACGCAAGTAAGCGGTATTTTAGGTCCATTTGCTTGGGTAATGGGTATTATTTTAAATGGAATTTACGAATTTCTTAGCATCTTTAATATAACAAACATTGCATTATGTATTGTTATCTTTACCTTTGTAATTAAGATGCTTATGCTTCCTTTAACAATAAAGCAACAAAAGGGAAGTCGCTTATCTGCAAAAATGAATCCAGAAATTCAGAAGGTTCAGGCAAAGTATAAAGGTAAAAAAGATCAGGCATCGATGCAAAAGCAACAAGCAGAAATGCAAGAGATTTATTCAAAATATGGTGCTTCTCCTTTCTCTGGATGTTTACCATTATTGATTTCTTTACCTATTATGTTTGCATTATACCGAGTAATCTATGCAGTGCCTGCGTATGTAAATGATGTAAGAAGTTTATATGATGTGATAGCGCAGGGAGTTATAAATATTCAAGGATTTCCAGAAGCGTTGGCTCAGTTTTTAACAGATCACTCTGTTGCGGTTAATGCATCTGCATTTTCTGAAGCTTTGACATTAGGTAAGATGGATGTTGCAACAAATAAATTGATAGATATCTTTGCACAGTTTAAGACAGCAAACTGGGATGTATTTATGTCAAAGGATACATGGAATGTAGAGTATCTAAAGTTCTTTACCAGTGATAACTTAACAGCGATGCAAAACTTTGTAAGCAGCATTAATGTAAAAGATGCTGTAGATCAGATTATCCATGTAAATAAATTTATTGGTAATTTAAATATTCTTGATGTACCTGGATTTGGATTCCCAGGAATATTAATACCTTTGGCAGCAGCAGGTTCACAATTTGCGCAAAGTAAGCTTATGATGACAGCAACTCCACAAAGCACTTCTGATGATACCCCAGGTGCACAAAGTTTAAAAACTATGAACACTGTTATGCCTGTCGTATCCGGTATTTTCTGTACCTTCTTACCAATTGGTGTTGGTATCTACTGGATCGCAAGTAGTGTTGTTCAGATTTTACAACAGCTTTTTATTAATAAATATCTTGATAAGATTGATATTGATGATATGATTGCAAAAAGTGTAGCAAAATCGAATAAGAAAAAAGAAAAGTATGGTGTTGTTACAGGCAATACAATGGCAAACGTTGCTAAAAAAACAACGAAAGCTATTGATGTATCTACTAAGGCGACTTCTGATACTAAAACAAGTAATAAAGCGAAAGAACCAACAAACTATAAAAAGAGTAATGTATCCTATGCTGCAGGCAGTATCGCAGCAAATGCTAACATCCTAAAGCGTGATAGTGATAAGGGGGATAAAAAATAATGGAGGACTGGAAAGAGTTTACGGGTAAAACAGTAGATGAAGCTTTAACTGAAGCCTTATTAAGTTTTCAAACTACAAGTGAAAAGATGGAATATGAGGTTATCGAGAAAGAATCAAAAGGTTTACTTGGAATGTTTTCAAAGCCTGCAAAAATACGTGCTAAACTGAAATTTAGTATTGATGGGGTAGCAAAGAACTTTCTTGATAAGGTTTTTAAAGCTATGGGAATTGATGCAACTGCAGAGGTAGCATATGATAAAGAGAGTGAAAATGTAGAAATCAATATCGTCGGAGATGATATGGGTGTACTAATAGGTAAAAGGGGACAAACCTTAGACTCTCTTCAATATCTGACAAGCCTTGTAATTAATAAGAATAACGAAGGTTATTTAAAGGTTAAGTTAGATACAGAAAATTATCGTGAGAGAAGAAAAGAAACTTTGGAGAACCTAGCAAAAAATATTGCATCCAAGGTGAAAAGAACTCACAAACCGGTATCCTTAGAGCCAATGAATCCTTATGAGAGACGTATTATTCATTCCGCTTTACAGAATGATAAATATGTAGAGACACATAGTGAAGGTGAAGAGCCTTTCAGAAAAGTTGTCATTAGCTTAAAAAAGGGAGTAACTCTTCATAATAATAGTAATCGATTTGGAAACAAAGATTACAATAAAAAGGGATACAATAAGGACAGCAAGAAGGATTTCCATAAGAAGTACGGTGCTAATACAAAAGATTACAGTACTGATTATAAGAAGGACTATGCTGCATACTTAGAAGCAAAAGCAGCTGCAAAAGCAGTAGAAACTAAGGAATAATACGCAGAGTATTAAGTTGTCAGGCTGTGACATAGGAAAGTACCTAAGTAGTACTTCTTGTGTAACAGCCTTTCCTAACTATTATTGGAAGTAACTAATGTCTAGTTAATAAGATAGACAATGTTAAAAAGAGAAATCATTTATCAGAGGTAAGGAGACAGCTTCTGTTAATAAGATAGACGATACGAAAATAGGAACATTATAAGAAGTGAAAGATCAACTTCTTATAATAATTATAATATAATTTCGGAGGATATGGGAGACATGAAAACAGATACCATTGCCGCCATAGCAACAGGACTGAGTAATGCGGGAATAAGTATAGTTAGAATAAGTGGAGATCAGGCCTTTGCTGTGATTGATAAGGTGTTTCAAACAAAATCAAAGGCAAAACGATTATCTGAGATGGAATCTCATACGGTACACTATGGTTATATTGTCGATGGGGAAGAACTCATTGATGAAGTTATGGTCGTAATCATGCGTGCTCCAAGAAGTTATACCATGGAAGATAGTATAGAAATCGATTGCCATGGTGGAATAACCGTAACAAAAAAAGTATTAGAAACCGTACTAAAAGCAGGAGCAAGAATTGCAGAGCCTGGTGAGTTTACAAAACGTGCCTTCTTAAATGGTAGAATAGATTTATCTCAGGCGGAAGCAGTTATTGATGTCATTCATGCGAATAATGAATTGGCCTTAAAAAACTCTATGAAACAGTTAAAGGGTAATGTACTTCATAAGGTAAAAGAAGTAAGGCAAAGTATACTATTAGATACAGCTTATATCGAAGCTGCACTGGATGATCCAGAGCATATTAGTTTAGAAGGATTTTCTGATAAACTAAGAGAGAATGTAATGGGTAGCATTAAAGAACTTTCCAATCTTATCGATACGTCAGAAAATGGACGATTAATTAAAGAAGGAATCCGGACTGTTATATTAGGTAGACCTAATGCTGGTAAATCTTCTTTATTAAACCTAATGGTTGGAGAAGAAAGAGCTATTGTAACAGATATTGCTGGGACAACAAGAGATACGATTGAAGAATCTATATTCTTAAATGGCTTATGTTTAAATCTTATTGATACTGCTGGAATTCGGGAAACCTCAGATTTGGTAGAAAAGTTAGGTGTAGAAAAAAGTTTAAAGAGTGCAAAAGAAGCAGATTTAATTATCTATGTGATTGATGCATCCACACCATTAAACCAAGATGATGATGAAATTCTAGAATTCATTAAGGATAGAAAGGCAATCGTACTTTTAAATAAAACAGATTTAGAGTCTGTGATTGAGGAAAAGGACGTTAATCTTCTTTCCACAAAACCTATATTAAAGATTTCTGCGTTAAATCAGACAGGAATTAAAGAATTAGAGAAGACAATAACAGAGATGTTTTTTGAAGGTAACATTTCTTTTAATGATGAAATATATATTACAAATGTAAGACATAAGAATGCTCTAGTAGAAGCAAGAGTAAGCTTAGAGCAAGTTATAGTTAGTATTGAAAATGAGATGCCAGAAGATTTCTTTTCTATCGATTTGATGAATGCTTATGAAGTATTAGGAACAATCATAGGCGAAGCAGTGGATGAGGATCTGGTTAATACCATTTTTAAAGAATTTTGTATGGGTAAATAATTAAAAATAAGGGTTTGTATGTAAGTATTAGTAAAATTTAAGTTAGATAAAATACGTGCGAAAATGCAGAAAGATAAACTGTATTTTCAGCATGACACTTGTTCTTATATAATACAAACCGGAGAAGTATAGCGTACGCAAGAATGGAGGTAAGTATGTCTAATCAATACGAAGCTTATGACGTTGTCGTGGTGGGAGCAGGTCATGCTGGCTGCGAAGCTGCATTGGCATGTGCACGTCTAGGTTTTAATACAATAATGTTTACCGTTAGTATGGATAATATAGCATTAATGCCTTGTAATCCAAACATTGGTGGTACATCTAAGGGACATCTTGTTCGTGAGATAGATGCCTTAGGTGGAGAAATGGGAAAAAATATAGATAAAACTTATATACAATCTAAGATGTTGAATCAATCCAAAGGACCTGCGGTACACTCATTAAGAGCGCAGGCTGATAAGATGGATTATAGTAGGGAAATGCGTAAGGTAGTTGAGAATACGGAAAACTTAACATTACGTCAAGATGAGGTAATTGATATTCTTACTGAGAATAATCAAGTAACCGGAGTTATGGTTTATTCCGGTGGTGTATATCCTTGTAAGGCCGTAATACTGTGTACTGGTGTTTACCTTAATGCAAGATGTATCTACGGTGAAACTAGTCATTATACTGGTCCAAATGGTTTACCATCAGCAAACCATTTAACAGAAAGCTTAAAAAAGCTTGGGATTGAAATGTATCGTTTTAAAACTGGTACACCTGCAAGAATAGATAAAAGGAGTATTGATTTTACAAAGATGGAAGAACAGTTTGGTGATGAAACAGTAGTACCATTCTCTTTTACCAATACTCCAGAAGATATCGAAAAAGAGCAAGTTTCTTGTTGGCTAACCTATACAAACGAAAATACACATCAGATTATTCGTGATAATATTCATCGTTCCCCTTTATACTCTGGAAATATCAAAGGTACAGGTCCAAGATACTGTCCATCGATTGAGGATAAGGTTGTTAAATTTCCAGATAAAGAACGTCATCAAGTGTTTATAGAACCAGAAGGTAACTATACGAATGAAATGTATATTTCAGGTATGTCAAGTAGTTTACCAGAGGACGTACAGTTTAAGATGTATCGATCCGTTTCAGGATTAGAAAATGCTAAAGTTGTAAGGAATGCTTATGCAATTGAATATGATTGTATTAATCCGATGCAGTTAAAATCAAGTTTAGAATTTATGTCTATCAGTGGTTTATTTAGTGGTGGGCAATTTAATGGTAGTTCTGGCTATGAGGAAGCTGCAGCACAAGGATTAATGGCAGGTATTAATGCTGCGAGAAAACTATCAGGAAAAGAACCAATTGTATTAGATCGTTCTCAGGCATATATCGGTGTTTTAATTGATGATTTGGTAACAAAAGAAACACATGAACCATATCGTATGATGACATCAAGAGCAGAATATCGATTGATTCTTCGACAAGATAATGCAGATTTAAGGTTAACTAAAATAGGTCATGAAATAGGATTAATCAGTGAAGAACGTTATGAACATCTTATAGAGAAAGAAAGAATGATTAAAGAAGAGATGATACGATTAGAAAATAGTTTAATCGGTGCATCAAAAGAAGTTCAAGAAATCCTAGAAAGCCTTGGAACAACATCTTTAAAAACAGGTACTACATTAGCAGAACTTGTTAGAAGACCTGAACTAACTTATGCTCTATTAGAACCTCTGGATAAGAATAGAAAACCATTATCAGATGAAGTAATAACACAAGTTGAAATTAATTTTAAATATGATGGATATATTAAAAGACAGGAACACCAAGTTGAACAATTTAAAAAATTAGAAGGTAAAAAAATTCCTGAAGAAATAGATTATTCTGATGTACCTTCCTTAAGGATTGAAGCAAAACAAAAATTAAATCAAATTAGACCAAGTTCTGTTGGGCAAGCATCCCGTATTTCAGGCGTATCTCCAGCAGATATCTCTGTTCTGTTAGTTTATTTGGAACAGTTAAGAAGAAGCAAGTAAAGTTATTCTTTGTTTCTAATGTTATCAGTGAGTCAACTTTCTAACTATCTTATGAAAAATGAGATAGTTGGTTGACTCTCTTGTTATAATAAAAAAGTTTAGTATGTATTATTAGTATTTCAAATACTAACATGTATTGTTATGGAGGTATAAATGAGAGATAATTCAGTTTTTATTCAAGGACTTAGTAGTCTTGGAATTGAATTAGATAAGAAACAGTTAGAACAATTCGAAATGTATTATGATTTGTTAATTGAATGGAATTCATTTATGAATTTGACAGCAATTACAGAATATGAAGAGGTGATTCAAAAACATTTTCTTGATAGTCTGTCTCTTATAAAATCATATCAGATTAAATCAGGAGATACTTTACTAGATATGGGTACCGGTGCTGGTTTCCCGGGAATACCTTTAAAAATTGCATATCCTGAGTTAAATGTGTTATTAATGGACTCTTTGAATAAAAGAATAAACTTTCTAAACGAGGTTATAAAAAAGTTAGGTTTAAATAATATATCTGCTATACATGCAAGGGCTGAGGAACAAGCAAGAAAACTTGAATATCGTGAGCAGTTTGATTTGGTTGTATCAAGAGCTGTTGCAAAAATGGTATCTTTAGCAGAATTATGTTTACCTTATGTTAAAAAAGGTGGTTATTTTATTCCTTATAAATCTGGAAAAATTACAGAAGAATTAGAGGAAGCAGAATATGGTTTGGAATGCTTGGGTGGAAAACTAGAACAAAAAGTAACATTTACCTTACCAAATACAGATATGGATCGCACTTTAATACGTATAAAGAAAGTGAAGGAAACTCCAAAAGTTTATCCTAGAGCAGGTGGGAAACCGTTAAAGATGCCTTTGATAAAAAAGAAATAAGTTTAATAAATCTAGGAAAATGTGCTGACACAAAAAGTTTTTATCGTTACAAATAGGCGCTTAGTCGCCAGAATTGAGGTTATTATGTATATTCAGGGTAAGATAATACATCAAGGAGAAGATTTGACAGAGTGCTTTAAAATACGTAAAGAAGTTTTTGTCGAAGAACAAGGGATACCAGAAGAGTTAGAATTTGATGAATTAGATGATTCAGCATTACATTGCCTTATTTTTTCTACAGATAATCAAACCAAAGATGAACATAAAAAAGCAGTTGCTACCGGAAGACTACTTTTGTTAGAAGATGGAACTTTCAAAATAGGAAGGATAGCGGTACGTAAGGAAGAAAGAGGAAAACACTATGGTGACATGTTAGTTAAAATGTTAATAAGCAAAGCGTTTGAATGCGGAGCAAAAAAAGTAGTGTTAAGTGCGCAGGTTCGTGCAGTAAAATTTTATGAAACTATTGGATTTAAAATAGTGGGGAAAATATATATGGAAGATGGTATAGAGCATATTGGCATGGAATTAAGTCAACAAGACTTATGTAAAACTTGTCAAAAAGTAAAATAATATTAAAAATATCCTCATACTATGAAATAGACATTTTCAGTGTTATATGTTAAAATATGTTATAGTTAGTTTAAGACAAGAATAGTGAGGATTTATACACATGGAAAAAACTCATAAGGATATTATCAACGAGATTGAACAAACAAAAGAAGCTATGGAATTTGGTTATGAGATGTTAAATAAATTGGAAGAACAATCTCATAAACTAAAAGAAAAAGCCGATATAGTTGAAAAGCAGAAAAAAGAGTTGGAACATACCTTAGAGAAGTTGAATGAAGGTCAAGATAAAAATCATTTATTATTCTCTCCTTATGAGGACTCACATAAACAGAGAGAAGAAGATTATATTAAGAAGGAGCTAGAGAAACTAAAAGAAAACCTTCCTAGTATACTAAATCTTCTAGAACAGCATTATAAACTGAAAAATAAGTATCAATTAATACTTTCATGTTTAGATAACCTTTTAGATAGACAAAACATAGAATTACAAACTATTAAATCAAAAATGTGTTCAGAAGAATTAATAAATCATGAGGATCTTGGACTTAAAATATTAGAAACACAAGAAATAGAGCGTCAGAGAATAGCCAGAGATTTACATGATTCTACTGTGCAGAATTTAGCATCGCTGGTACATAAGACAGAACTTTGTATCAAGCTTTTTGATTTAGACGCTATTCGTGCAAAGCTCGAGTTGGCTACTATGATTGAGAGCATACGTACAATTATTAATGATATGAGAGAAATTATATATGATTTAAGGCCAATGACCTTAAATGATCTAGGATTAAAAGCAGCAATCGAAAGATATGTTGATAATTATAAGAAACATAATAAATTACACGTAATAGTTTCAATTGAAGATGCTCTTGAAATAAAAAATCAGGTGGTTAGTATAACTATCTATCGTATCATACAAGAAGCTTGTAATAATATATCCAAGCATGCACAAGCAACAATTTGTAAAATAGGATTAATACAAAAAGAAGAATCAATTCAGTTGACAATTGAGGACAATGGTATTGGTTTTGAGGAGAGTTCTAAATGTAAAGGAACCAGTGAGAATTGTGGCTTTGGGTTAACCAATATGAAAGAAAGAGTTTATTTACTTTCTGGAAAGTTTTCAATAGAATCAAACAATGAAAGCGGAACTAAAATCATTGTAACTATACCATGTTGTATTGATAAGGGGGATTAGTAAATGGGTATAATACGAATAGTAATTGCGGATGATCATAAAATGGTCAGAGAGGGTTTGAAGCAACTTCTGGAACTTGATGGTGATATACAAGTAGTAGGAGAAGCAAGTGATGGGGAACAATGCTTACAAAAAGTAGTTGAAACCAACCCAGATGTCTTACTCCTTGATATTAATATGCCAGCAATGAATGGATTACAGACTTTACAAGAACTCAGAAGAAATAATAATAAACAAAAGGTTCTGATGTTAACAATTCATAATGAAATAGAGTATTTATTACGTGCAGTTGATATAGGTGTGAATGGATATATATTAAAAGATTCTGAGTCTTCTGTATTAAAGAAAGCAATATATACGATTTATCAAGGAGAAACATATATTGAACCATCGCTAACTCCTGAATTAAAAGAACGTATGCAAAGATGTTCTAGTTTAGCTAATACAGAAGTTTTAACCCGTAGAGAAATTGATGTGCTTAAATTATTAGCAGAGGGATTATTTAATAAGGAAATTGCTTATCGATTAAGTATAAGTGAGAAAACAGTAAAAAATCATGTTTCTAATATATTTAAAAAGATTAGTGTTTCTGATAGAACACAAGCCGCAGTATATGCTATAAAAAATAATTTTGTGAATATGTTTTAATAAAAATTAAGTAATGATAAGGGATAGAGAATTTTCATCTATCTCTTTTTTATTATTTTGAGTTAAATAAATTGAATAGTATAATGGATAATAACTTAAGTAATAATGATGAAAATTAAAATGTTTCACGTGAAACAAACGGAAGTATAAAAACAGGATAGAGACTTAGGATTCAAAGGATGTATATGAATGTGAAAAGTAAACTAATAAATATGGAAATGAAAAGTAAACTCATGTTGCATGATTTAATTCCTTTGATATTTTATACAGAGTACATCTATCTTGAAGGCGGATTTTAATTCTTATGTGCTAATTAAAGTTTAAGTGTTTATTTTCCGTAATTTTGTGATACTATTTAGGTAGACCATTAATTATATTAAGTTAATAAATGTTTAAAGTGAAACAAATATTCAAGATTATGAGAATTTATAATAAATAGAAAATTAATATATATCTTAAATTGAAATTGCACATTTATCTACCAATATGAAACACTTTCTAGATTGCATATGTTAGTTTTCATTATTCATTGAAAAGTTTTCGAGGATATTATACGAAAGACGAAGGAACTCAGTAAACTAATCTGTTTTGTTTAAACTATATATTTGGAAAAATAATAAATGTTTCACATGAAACTAATAGTAAATAAAGAGGATTTTAATAAATAGAAAATTAATATGTAGCTTAAATTGAACAACAAATTTATCTTCCAATATTTTAGATGAGATATATTAGTTTTCACTATTTATATGAAATATTCCGATCATATTATAAGAAAGATGAAGGAACTCGGCAAACGTATCTATATTGTTTAAACTACATATTTTAATAATATTAATGTTTCACGTGAAACTATAGTAAATAAAGAGGATTTTAATAAATAGAAAATTAATAACTAGCTTAAATTGAAATACAAATTAATCTACCAATATTTTAGATTACTTATATTAGTTTTCACTATTCATAGAATATTTTTAGAGGACATTATAAGAAGGACGAAGGAACTCGGCAAACGTATCTATATTGTTTAAACTACATATTTTAATAATATT
>ERZ791922.434-NODE-434-length-27293-cov-2.973419_pt1 | contig 27293 bp, 29 predicted proteins | sample MGYA00510134_ERZ791922 | MGnify/ENA primary metagenome ERZ791922 (study PRJEB30046, sample SAMN00792101) | human gut metagenome | study: EMG produced TPA metagenomics assembly of the A metagenome-wide association study of gut microbiota in type 2...
AAGTACACCGTCCGCGAGATGATTGAGCTCACCACGGGCGAGTACGGCTCCGAAAAATTGAAAGAATTTTTCAAAAAGTAACATAACCAGCGCAGGAGGAGGCGTGTCTCCCTCCTGCATAAAACGAAACAATGATAAAATATGAACAACAAGAAATCAATCAAGAAACTCATCAGGCTGCTTGCATCCGTTGCGGCCACAATCATCATCTTCGTTTTCTCCGGCCTCTTGTCGTGGCTGTTGGAAGACGCACCCGATTGGGTGGTGTTGACGGTGAACGGACTTATTTTTGTCATTATCGCCTATGCGCTGTACGACAAATTCTCGGAGTCCGGGAACGAAACCTCCTGTTCCACGGGGGAGAAAGCCATTCTTTTTCTCACCGACAGATATTCGATGTTCCACGCATACCTCATCCTGCGGGCCATGACAGACGACAGCATCGACAACGATACGTTCATGCGTGGAATCTATCTTATTGACGAATCTTTCAGAAGCATGGAGGACAATGACGAGTACGTGCCGGACGGATGGGAGGAAGTGTGAGATGCCATTACGAGAACGTGAAAGGCGTAGGCAAGGTGCTTATTCCCGGATGTTGGTCAGTTGTCATAAGCGGCGACATCCGGGATTGCACCTGCCACCCCACGACCTATGCAGCCTTTGAGCGTGCCGAGTTCAAAAAGGAAGTCGAGCGTCTGAAAGGCATCATTACCGAACTTGAAGAAGAAAACGAATTTTATCTCCAACTGTTGGAGAACAACGAAATTGAAGTGAATTTACCGAAAAATATTTAAAGCAATGGACAAAAAGAAAGCAGAACAGGCAAAAGGCTTGTTGTACGAACTCGAAAAAGTACAAGACATCAAAATAATCACGGAAAAAGAACAAGACCATTGGTGGTCGTTTCTCACTCCTGATACAAAGAATTGGGAGAGAGACGGGTTGTGCATGCCCAAAATCCTGCGTGAAGAGTTTACGAAAGCCGTAGACAGAAGCATTGAACGGTTAAACAAACAAATAGAAGAATTATGAACGAAATTTATTGGATAACTCGCCTTGACGGCATTCAGGCGTTTTTTGCAATCTGCACCATTCTGGCAGCTCTTGCCATTGTCATTCTGTTTATCAATATTCTTGCGTCAGACAATGAATACGAGAAGACAAAATCACAGAAGTGGTTCAAAGTGCTGCTTTGCGGTCTTCCATTCTTCGTCTTGCCGCTCATCTTCATCCCATCGACAAAGGACGCGCTGCTCATATACGGGCTTGGCGGTTCTCTTGACTATATTAAGGGGAACGACACGGCGAAGAAGTTGCCGGAAAAAGCCGTCATGGCCTTGGATAGGTATTTGGAAGAGTTGAACAAGGACGAAAAGGAAAAATAATGAAGGATATATTGATAATACTTGCCGCCATCGTTGTCCCTATCGTGGCTCTGTATCTGGTATTCGCTTTCGTGGCTTGGGATTTTTGGTGGCCATCGGATTGCGGGTGGTTTTATAGAATTGTGTATGTTTTTATTCTTGCACTTGCCTTACCGAGCACTATCGGCGTTGCAGGCGCAATAATTGACTCAATGGAAAAAAAGAAATAGATATGATAGAAGATATTGAGTATTATGAAAATGGAATACACTGGCTATAAAGATTGCAATGGCAAGAAAGTCCATGTCGGTGATACGATAGATTTCACTTGGTGGATTAACACGCCTCCTCGCGGATTGATTGAAAGCCACAAAATAGGGACTATCGAAAAATTGCAACGGGGACTTGCATTCCGCCACAAAGGTAGTTATAGAATGCTGTCGGCATTATGCTTTGACAGCGAGTGTGATTGGGAAATAATTAAAACAAAATAAGCATGGAAGTTATCAGTGATAGAATTATAAAAGCGAGGAAAAGCCACCGTTGCGGTCTCTGTGGTAAAGAGATTGCAAGTGGAACACTATACCGTCATCAATTCAACAAAGACGGTGGAAATGTATGGACTTTCAACGCTCATTGTGAATGTATGGAATTGACAGGTGTCATAGATTTGTGGAGATTATGACGGTATCACCAACCAAGAGTTTAATGATGCCTTACAGTCCTATGCGTATGAAAAAGCATTATGATGATGCTAAAGATGACATTGCGGCCGAATGGCAGAACATGAGTCCTTATGAAGCCGCGAAAAGAACTTTGAAAGAACTCAAAGAAGCAAATATAACATATTTACGGTTAAATTTCTAACAATGCAACAGAAAACAACGGTTGAACGCGTCCTGCACTACATCGGCAGGAAGCTCCGCAAGGACGCGGACGGAAACGAGGTGATAAGCAGACATCACGCAGAACTCGCCGCAAAAATGGCGTTCGAGGGCGGCAGGCAGAGTGTGGTGGACAATATTCCCGATTTGGAGTGGACGGAGACGACCTATAACTTAGAAGATTATTTACTTTCAAATAATAACGGCTGGTACTACAGTGTATTTTTTAGAGGTGGTGCATTTAAAGTGCATTGCAACTCCAATTTTATTGGACAATTTCTATCACTTACCGCAGCCAAGCAGGCCGCAAACGATGATTACAAACAACGAATTAAACAAGCATTAGGATTATGACACAAGAAAAAGAAACAAGTCAAGCCGCGTTGAGGTATTGCCAACACAATATGCCGAGTACGCCAAATATACACCTTGCTATCTCAACGGCATTTGAAGCAGGCGCAGAGTGGGCAGACAGCCACCCTGCAAGTCCTTGGCACAAAGTTGCTGACGGGGATTTGCCACCAAAAGCGAAGAATAACAACAGGATAGTGTTTTCGATAGATGTTCTACTCCGTCTTGATAAAAAGACAGTTGCTTTTGGATGTTACGATTATACATATAAAAAATGGTTTATAGGGCTAAAAGATGTACATCCTACTCATTGGATGGAAATACCCGAGTCGCCAAAATAAAAAGCATTTGGAACATGGAAACAAAGAGATTTTTTCACGAACTTTCGGACGAAGAGTTCAAGCAGGCCATATCCGAGAAGAAGACGTATGGCGACTTCATGCAGCCCGCATGGTGCTCGTACCCCTATGCCCTTGATTGGGACATGGGGTGCTGGAAGTTGACCGAGAGGGGAATCAGACGCGAGGAGGATTGCAGGAACTGCGACTGCTACAAGCCAAAATCATAAAACAAGCACTTGGAATATGAAGAAGGGAGACTACATCACTTGCCCCCACTGTAAGGGTCGGGGCAAGGTCTACGACAGGGAGGACGCTGTATTCACGCTCGGCATAAGCCTGCTGTTCGGCAGGGACAAGAAATGCCCGAGATGCGGCGGCAGTGGATTCGTGGAGGTGAGATAGACAAACAGCCGGCAACTAATTTTATGAAAGTTTAATTATGAACAAATCGTACAAAACACCACCCACGGACACACCGTGCGGAACATGCCGAACTCTCTATGAGACAATCAACGGCTGGTATTGTCCAAAAACAAAACAGGTGGTAAGGAGAGGGCACAAACCAACGTGCAGCCAAAACGGCAATTCTGGGGGAGGGGTTTAGGGAGGGGATGCGTGTATGTGTGTATATATGCGTGCGTATGCGCGTAAGTAGCACAACATAAACCAAGAGAAAAAAGATAAAACAAAACACAGACACAAGCGGCGAGAAGAAACATGTATAAAATGCAAGAAACAATACAGATGCAATCAAAAGTAAACGATTATTACATAGGGATAGACCCTGATGTAGACAAGAGCGGTGTTGCACTTTTGGAGACAGCGACAAGAAAGCTCACTGTCAAGACACTTTGTTTTGCCGAACTCATAGACTATTTGAAAGAAATAGAGTTTGCCACGTCAGCTTTCACGCTTAAAGGAGAAAGAAAAAACATGATGGTAATCATTGAGGCCGGGTGGATGAATCGTGGCAACTGGCATTTGCAGCGGTGGGACGGGCGAGCGTCGGCAGCAGCAAAAGGAGTGAGCCAAGGACGCAATGAGCAGGTAAGCAGGTTGTTGGGGGAAATGTGCGGGCACCTCGGCATACCATACGAGTTCAAGAGGCCGCTTCCGAAATGTTGGGGTGGCCACGACCGGAAGATTACACAACGGGAATTGGAGGAAATCACCGCGCAAAAGATTGCGCGGACAAACCAAGAGGGGCGGGATGCCGCTCTACTCGCATGGGATAAGGCTGGTTTTCCGATGCGCATACACGTTAAACCTGTATCAGCGAGAAAAAATACAATTTCAGCGAAAGAATTGCGAGAAGCGTTAAATTTAAGCCGAAAATGATTGAAATACAATCATTTTTAACTATATTTGCACAAAATATCGGTCATGACAAAGAAAACAGATGTAAACATACAGGGTGATGCACCGTCACCGGGCGAAGACTTCCTCGGCGACATCGGAGGGTTTGAACTTCCGGAGTTCGATATAGGTCTCGTTGACTTCATTCCGGCAGACGAAATGGAAGAGACGCGCTACACGATTCCGAAAGTGGCTCATTACGATGAAGAGTCGTTTGTCCTTTACGACAACGCTGGTAAGCTCGCACGCGACCTGAAAATATCGGACGGGATGAGGGCAGACGCTTTCATTTCCGGAAATTTCATCTTTGGGGATTTCATCGAGGCGTTTATGACGACGCACAATGCCGGCACTCCGAAGCTTACAATCACAACCTTGTCACTCAATCAGGAAAACGTGGATTCCCTGCGGTCGTTGATGGAAAAAGGCTACATCGGAGAACTGAATCTGGTTGTTTCGGTTTATTTTTGGGGCCACGAACGCCACGGGCTTTTACCATATATCTACAAGCAGCTCGACATAGACAACCGTTTTCAGCTGGCAGTCGCAGGCGTTCACACCAAAACTGTTCACTTTGAGACCTATGGAGGGAAGAAGATAATTATCCATGGCAGTGCAAACCTGCGTAGCAGCGGCAATATCGAGCAGTTCACCATCGAGGAGAACGGCAAGCGGTTTGACTTCTACGATGAGCATTTCAGTAAGATAATCGACAAATACGCCACTATCCGCAAGCCGATAAGGAATAACAATGCGTGGGACATTTTCACTAAGAAATTTTTCAAGGAATAATTATTGTCTTACATAATTTCAGGAGGTTATAAACATGACTACATCAAGCGGAAGCTCAACCTCACACGGGGGGGGGCAAGTCAACAAGAATCAAGGCCGTGACAAAAGCGAGAAGACGCGGTTTAAACATGACCGCATACAGCCAAGATGCGTTGGGCACGCCGTTCTGACATGTTAAGGCTGGCACTCGAAAGGGTGCCAGCCTTTAACCGTTTAGGCAGGCGCATTCACGACGTAATATAAACAAGAACTTCAAAAATGGCAAACGAAATTACACCGATAAGGGAAACACTTCCTATAACTAAATTACATCCGAACACAGGACAACTTGCGGATAAGGGCGTACCAAAAAACCCGCGGTTTATCAGGGATGCGAAGTACAAGAAGCTGATCGACAGCATTACCGAAGACCCAGACATGATGGAAGTCCGGGAAGTGGCCGTGTACGACACCGGCAATGCCAAGACCGGGTATGTCGTGGTAGGTGGCAATATGCGTTACCGCGCCGCGAAGGAGCTCGGGTACAAGGAGGTGCCGTGCAAGGTTTACCCGACCGACACGCCTGCCGACAAATTGCGGCGGTTTATCCTCAAGGATAACAGTTCGTTTGGTGAGAATGATTTCGATGCACTTCTCTCTGAATGGGATATTGAGGACATTGAGAGTGCGGCCATTGACATACCCGATGTTCCAGACCCACACATAGAAGAAGCGGAGGACGCAGAAGACGATAATTTCGATGTGGCAGGCAACACCCCCAAGGTGGCGCAGGCAAAGGACGGTGACATCTACAGATTAGGAGAGCACCGTCTTATCTGCGGCGACAGCACCAAGGAAGAATACGTTAACGCACTCATGGATGGAGAGATGGCGGACTTGCTCGTTACAGACCCGCCGTATAACGTGGATTATTCAAGTAAGAATGAGATGCTGAATAAGTCGGATAAGGGAAACTGTGTGCAAGCACCTATCAAATCCGACAAGATGAATGATGCGACCTTTACCAAATTTCTTACAACTGTTTTTCAAAACAGCAACATATACATGCGAGCAGGCGCAGCGTTCTACGTTTGGTTTGCCGATAATCATTTCGTGGAAGTGTGGAGGTCGTTGACAAACAATCAATTAAAAGTCAGCCAGCAGCTGTTTTGGAACAAGAATGGCTTGGTCTTAGGGAGGCTTGATTATCAGAAAAAGCACGAACCATGCTTGTACGGATGGAAAGACGGTGCGGCACACTACTTCGTTGACAAGCGTAATTTAATCACCGTGATAGAGGACAAGAAAGACCTCGACAACATGAGCAAGCAGGAAATGAAAGACTTGCTCGAAAAGATATTCATCAAGCAGGAACTACCATCAACGGTTATTGATTGTGACAAGCCACAACGAAGCGCAGACCACCCGACAATGAAGCCTATCCCGCTAATTGGCAGACTGATTGCAAACAGCAGCAGGCGCAATGACATTGTACTCGACATATTCGGAGGAAGTGGAACAACCTTAATCGCATCCGAGCAGCTGGGGCGCAAGTGTCGCATGGTTGAGTTTGAACCGATTTATTGCGATGTAATCATCAAGCGATGGGAGAATCTGACGGGCTCAAAATCTCAATTCATCCGTAACATTCACGAAAAGACAAAATAATTATGCCGAAATGTAAAGAGAACATGACGGCGAGCCAACTCGCCAACATAAAAGGACACGAGTTCAAGAAAGGGCAGAGCGGCAACCCCAACGGCCGCCCCAAAAACCGTATGCTCAAATTGCTCAAGCAGATTTGTCCGAAAGGGAAAATCAAAGAGAACACCGGCCTCACCATCTGCGAGATAGACTACATCGAGCAGACCGTGCTCACCCTTACTCTTTCAGAATTGCAGTTAATAGCCAAGGAGGACAGAACACCGGCGTACATGAAGACACTCGCTGTTGCCATTATCACGGACATGAAGAACGGCAGGACAGACACGGTGGGCAAGCTCCGTTCGCGCCAGTACGGTGACATCAAGCAGCAGGTGGAGGTCACCGGCAAGGACGGTACGCCGCTCATGCAGCAGAACATGACGCAGGAGCAGGCCAAGGAACTGCTCAAGAAGATAGAGGGCGAATTTTAAAGGGAGCGTGGCAGACAGGTGGAAATAACCGAGAACGACATCACGAGGGCATGGGCATTGCAGGGCACGCTCAACTTCACACGGTACTTCTTCAAGCAGCAGTACAAGAAGAAGTTCATTGTGGGTGACCACCACAAGGCGGTATGTGATGCCCTCGACAGCGTTCTGCGTGGAGAGACAAAACGGCTCATCATCAATATTGCGCCGAGGTATTCAAAGACAGAGCTCGCCGTGAAGAACTTCATTGCCGAGGGCCTCGCCATCAATCCGGTTGCACGCTTCATCCACTTGTCATACTCCGGTACGCTCGCAATGGATAACAGTGTCGCGATTAAGGACATAGTGAACGGCGAGGCTTACCGGGCGTTATTCCAAACCCGTATCAAGTACGGCAGCGACACGAAGAACCGATGGGACACGGAGCAGGGCGGCGGTGTATATGCCACTTCCACGCTCGGACAGATTACCGGTTTCGGAGCCGGCGAGGTTGACCCAGTGGACGAGAACGGCAAGCCCCTACCCTACCGCTTTGCCGGAGCCATCATCATCGACGACCCTATCAAGCCGGAAGACGCGCTTTCGGATGTTGTGCGCGAACGTGTGAACCGCCGCTTTGAGACCACCATCCGAAACCGCGTGAACAGTCGCAATACGCCTATCATCATCATCATGCAGCGTCTTCACGAGCGGGACTTGTGCGGCTACCTGCAATCCATTGAGCCGGACGAATGGAGGGTCGTGTCATTACCGTGTATTACGGAAGATGAGAATGGCAACCCTAAACCGCTGTGGGAGTTCAAGCACACGCTCAAAGAACTTAATTCTATCCGGCTGGCGAACGGCTTCGTGTTCGAGACGCAATACATGCAGAATCCGAAGCCGCTTGAGGGGTTGATGTACAGCCATTTCAAGACCTACCAGACACTTCCTATTGAGGCACACCTGCCGGTGAAGAAGTGCTACATCGATACTGCGGACACCGGGGCGGACTTCCTTTGTGCCATCTGTTACGACGAATACGAAAGCGGCTGTTACGTGACAGACATCCTCTTCACGAACAAACCAATGGAATACACCGAGCCGGAGACCGCACGCATGTTGGTACGCAATGACACTGCCGAGGTGATTGTCGAGGCGAACAATGGCGGACGGGGATTCAGACGCAAGGTTGAGGAGCACGTGCGCACCATTGGAAATTGGAAGATGAGTTTTTCAGACTTCACGCAGACCGAAAACAAGGCGGTGCGCATATTCTCTCATTCGGCAGAAGTCCAAAACATGGTGTACTATCCGGAGGGTTGGGAGACAATGTGGCCGCAATACCACTCGGCGATGAGTGGCTACCGGAAAGAGGGGAAGAACGAGCACGACGACGCACCGGATGCCACGACGGGAATCATGGAGCACTTCCAAGGCCGGTTGCAGGAATACACCGACGATGAAGTGCAGGATATAGAGGACGAGATTTATTAACAAACATACGGCAACAAGGAATAGGAGACAATACAATGCCAACGATTCAAGAAATTATCCAACGCGGTGTGAGGCTTCCGGCAGACATCATCGCTGACTTGAAGAACAAGACAATCGATGTTCCGGAATGGGGAAAGCTCGAAAAAGAGTATAATCCGAAACAGCATCCGGTCTACACCAACAAAGCGTACCGTGACAAAGTGAAGCACGGGAAGACGGAGAAGATGACCCGTATCACCTACCCGATTCAGAAGCTCGCCTGTAAGCGCATGAAAGAGCTCATGTTCACAATCCCCGTTCAGCGCAAGTACACCACAGCAAATGACGCGGAAAAGAAAGCCGCCGCCATCATGGAGGCGATATTTTCAAAGAACCACATCAACTCGGTGAATATCAAGCGTTCGCACAAGGCGTTCGCAAGCTGCGAGATTGCAACCATCTGGTACACACAGCGGGCCGAAACCACGTATGCAGGAGAAAAGAGTGATGTGAAGCTCCGTTGCCGGACATACAGTCCAATGGACGGGGACACCCTGTATCCTCTGTTTGACGAGTACGACGACATGATCGCCCTGTCAATTCAATACAAGCGGTACATCAAGGATAAATGGTACACATACTTCGACACATACACAGCCGAGCATCACTATCGCTGGGTAAACAGCGGCGGAGATTGGGGAGAAGACATCGAGCCGGAAGAAATCAACATTGAGAAGATACAGGGTGTATATCTCCACCGCGGCGAACCGATTTGGGAAGACCAGTCGGAGAACGGGCACGAGCTTGAGTGGACGATGAGCAGGAACGGCAACTATCTGCGCAAGAACAGTCGGCCTACATGGGTGGAGTACACCGACAAATCGAGGGTGAAGCATGGCAACGAGCCTGCCGATGACAATGCCGGGCGCAACATCCTGCGCTACGGCAAGGATGACAAGGCTGGCTATGCGACATGGGCACAGGCGATCGATGCCCTCAAGTTCCACACGGAAGAATTGCGGCGCAATATTCATACCACGCTCCAACTTCCTGACATGAGCATGGAGCAGATGAAAGCCACGCCGATGAGCGGCGAGGCCCGTAAGATGCTCTTCATAGACTGCCAGATGAAAGTGACGGACGAGAGCGGGGATTGGATAGAGTTCTTTGACCGCGAGGTTAACGTGGTGCGCGCGTTCTGCAAGAAGATGTTTCCGTCCCTTAAAAATGCCTTTGACGGCCTTGGAGTGGAAAATGTGATTACCCCATTCCAAATCAACGACAGAAGTCAGCTGATTCAGGACATCGACAGGGCCACCGACGGTAAGGCGGTCATGAGCCGTAGGACTGGAATCCGTCTGCTTGGCGAAGTTCCGGAGGAAGAAATCGATGCCGAAGAGCAGCGGATAATAGAAGAAGAATCCTCAACCGCAGACATATTCAACAACGAACCGACGGAGTGACCACCACACCACCGGACAGGCAAAAATCGGTAAAGTATGGCGGACAAAAATAACATGATGCGAAAATCCAAGAAAACGAGCCCCAAACGGTCGTTTGACATTGGGGTGTATGAAAAACAACGGCAACAACTACTCAACCAGCAGGCCCGGAAAGTAGAAGAACTTTATAAGCGTGCCGTTGACAAGATTGTACATGCTGCATACTCTGAAATTACGGATGCAGCCGCAAGTACGGAGTTTCGCTTCAAGGACTTCCCAGCCCTCGGCAGGGAGGCCGAAAAGTACATCGACGAACTCGGTAAATCGCTTCAACTCAACATCAGACAGGGAGATATGGAGGCTTGGACGCTCGCCACCACTAAAAATGACGCTATTGTGAAAAGCCTTGTCACCGGCTATGGCATTCCAGAAGCCATTGTGAAAGATTGGACACATCCGCACCTTGAAGCGTTGAGTGCTTTTATGGCGCGGGCAAAGTCCGGAATGAATCTTTCAAACGGCGGTAACGCTGCATCATCCCTTGTTGGCGTTTGGAATCTTGGCCAGTTCAAGAACGAATTAGAGCTTGCCTTGCAACTCGGAATCGGGAGCGGAAAGAGCGCGGCGGAGTTGAGCCGTGATGTGCGCAAGTTCTTAAAGCACCCCGACAAGCTGTTCCGCAGGGTACGGGGCAAGAACGGGGTATTAAGGCTTTCCAAGGTCGCCGCTGCGTTCCATCCGGGACAAGGCGTGTATCGCTCGAGTTATAAGAACGCCTTGCGTCTGACAGCGACCGAAAACAACATGGCATACCGTACCGCCGACCACGAGAGTTGGGCCGCAATACCATTCGTCCTCGGTATCGAAATCCGCCTGTCAAACAACCATCCTGTAGAAGATATTTGCGACGAGCTCGCGGGCCGATACCCGAAAGAGTTCAAATTTGTAGGGTGGCATCCGTGGTGCAGGTGCTATGCCGTCCCCATCCTTGCCGACAAATCGGAAGTCGACGAATATTGCAGACGGATGATGAACGGTGAAGATGTTTCTGACTTCAAGTTCACGGGCCGAGTAACAGACATGCCGGAAGTGTTCACTAATTGGCTTGAGAATAACGAAGAGCGGATAGCCAAAGCCAAATCGCAGCCGTATTTTATAAAAGACAATTTTCATGACGGAAATCCCAAAAATGGCGTTTTGTGGAAAGATAAGACAGTTGACAAAAAGAACAAACCAAATGAATATGTCTCAAATGGTACGTTTGACAGCGTAATAGCCAGCGCAAAGGCGGCGGGGGTACAATACAGGGAGGTTAGCCTACTTGACAAGCCGCTAACAGAAGCACAGATTGTTGAGAAGATTGCAGGTGGCGACAAGACAAAAGGTTCTTGTTCCTCGCTCGCTTTTGCTTATTCCGCGAACAAAGCCGGGCTTGATGTACTTGATTTCAGAGGCGGAAATAGCCGGAGTTTCTTCGCAACAAAAAGCAATATTAAGGCTATAGCAGAGCAGGCTGGTGGCATCGTTTCAAAAGGATATAACGATTTTGTTTGCGCAAATGAAATATTGAAAAATGTTGAGAATGGAAAGGAATATTATTTTGCCGCGGCAAAACACGCGGCCATGATACGCAAGCAGGCCAATGGCAGATTTGAGTTTCTTGAATTACAATCGTCAAGACAGAACGGCTGGAAAGAATTTAACGGCAAGGTGTTCAAGGACAGGTTTTCGGCTAAAAAGAGCCACACTTCGTATGGTATGAAAATGGAATACTCACAAGTGTTGATAGACTTTAATAAGCTTACAGAAGACAAAGGTGCGTTAAAAGAGTTGATGGGCTATATTAACACCGAAGCAGACAAACAGCTCAAGGGGGCTGGCGGCTCTATAAAATAAAGCACAGGAAAGAGGGTGTGTCAAAATTGACACACTCTCTTATTGGCGATCAGCGAAAAACTCTACCCAATACGGATTTTCCTTGTCAAAGATGGCCTTTTCTTCATTTGTGAGCTTGTCCGGATAGTCCGCAAAGAGGTTGAAGACCTTTTTGCGGTCAAAAGAAAAAAGGTTTTCCCCAACCGTATCTGGAGTTTCGGCCCACCAAACCTTATCGGTCGGCTTTTCTTTATAAAAATCATATTTTCGCATAAACTAAACTTTTATGCAAATATAGGCAAAAAGTACGAAAAACCACATAAAAACAAACAAAATTATCCCTATTTTCATACTATCAAGGAAAACGGATAACTTTTGTTAAAAGTGATTTAAATGTAATCACTTTTGGCTTTTTTAGTTAACTTAGCACCCAAAAGTAATTTTATTCTACATGAGAAAGAAAATCTTAGAGGCGTTGAGCACCCGTTTTGAGGGGGTAGACGTGAAAATCTTGGAGCGGATGGCCAAGAAGTTGGCCAAGACGGTCGAGAACGAAGACGGGATAGAGGAAGCCGTTAAAGGCGTAACCATCCAACAACTTATCGATTCGGAGGGAGACCGCAGAGCGAATGAATCTCGGGAGACCTACGAGCAGAAGTACGGTCTGAAAGACGGCAAGCCTGTCGGGGCCACAGAGGACGAGGAGGACGACGAAGCAGAGGACGAGGAGGACGACGACAACGAGCCTATCCAGCCTGCCATATCGCCAAAATCGGGTAAGGGCAAGCAAGGCAAGAAAATGAGCCAGACGGACAAGATGCTCAAGCAGTTGCTTGAGAACCAACAGCGGTTAACGGACGAGCTCTCAAGCATGAAGCAGGAGAGAATCGGTAAGTCCCGCAAGGCACGCTTCGAGGCATTGCTTACAGAAGCCGACGAGAAGATCAAGACGCGGTACATGAGAAATTTCGACCGGTTGAACTTTAAGGATGATGAGGACTTCGACACATGGTTGGACGACATTCAATCTGACATCGACGACGACATCAAGACGGCAAAGGCAGCCGGGACGGTGACGACTGTACCCAAGGGAGGAAAAGCGACACGCAAGGAGGGAGAAGTTGATCCGTCGGTGACGGCCTACCTTGATTCAGAGGCAAGCCGTGAAGACGGGAATCAGTTCAGCACCATATCGGGGCTGCCGCAACAGACACCGCCAACGCCTGCCGCGAAGTAAACCCTCGAGACTTATCAAACGAATTTTGACATTAAAAGGAAACGAGAATGAATCGTAACTTCAAGTATGAAGCAGCACCCAAGCCGGAGCCTGTCTATTTCGAGCAGATTTTTGCCGAGAAACCGGGCGGAGGTTTGCTTGTGGGGCAGAACTTCAATGTTCAGAAGTCCACCGCCGTAGCGGAAGACGGCAGTGGCAAGTTTGTGCCTGTCAAGGCATACCGCCTCGTATCGGAGGTGAAAGACAGCGACACCGCTATCAAAATTGCCAAAGGTAGCGGCGTACAGAAAGGAGACATAATCGCCACGGGCAAGAAAGGTGTCGCCTGTACCAAGGTGGACACCGAAACAAGCCCGGACTACGATGTAGTGACCGTGACGCTCGGCGTGGCAATCAAGGCCGGCGTAGTGCTTTATCAGGCGAAAGAGGCATCGGCCAACGCTGCCGTTCCGTTCAAGACACCAAAATACGTGCTCGGCACCGCCTATGAGGCTGGAACGGGCGATCAGGAGGTGCGCCTTATCAACGGGGCTAATATTCGAAAGGAGACCGCCAACATCGCTGTCGAGGTGGTAGACCTCATGAAAGGCATCGACCTCGTGTAGGTAGTTTTTTACCAAACATAAAACAAAAAAACAAGGAGAATAAAATATGGCATCAATGAATGCGCCACTGTTCGACATTGACATTCCTGGAATGCAAGCAGCAGTGAACAAATTCAAGCCGGGCAGCGGCTTTGTCTGGGCGCAGCTCTTCCCACTGAAATATACCCGTAAGTTCGACATCAAGGGCATCGAGGGTGACGACGGTATTCCCGTGGCTGCTGACCGCGTGGCTTTCAATGTCAAGGCACCGAAGAAGACTCGCAAGACCGTTGGCCGTTGGAGCGGCAAGCTGTCAAAGTACAGCGTGAGCCGTGAAAAGGACGAGGTGGAGATCAACGACTACCTCGATTCGCAGACGCTCGCCAATGCGGCTACTGAGAACCAACAGGAGAAGCAGGAGCTCGTCAAGATCGTTTACGACGACCCGAATTTCTGTCGGCAGGCAATGGATGCAAAGGTCGAGCTGGATGCAATGCGCATAGCTTGTTCCGGCGTGCAGACTTTCCCGGCCAACATTGAGGGCGACATGGCAACCGAGGATGTGATTAACTTCAACGTTCCGGCATCCAACTTCGTAGGCGTTTCCATTTCAGACAAGAAAGACAAGGCCGGACACGTGACCACCGCAGCAAGCACGTGGGACAAGGCTGACACCGCAGACGGTATCGCCGACATCATCGCCGCACAGAAAATGATCGCCTCAAAGGGGTTGCCAAAGCCTCGTTTCGCGTTCATGGAAAAGGCGAAATTCCAAGAGCTTTGCGCCCAGCAGGCCACAGCGCGCCGCCTGTTTCCACAAGTTAAGGATCTGTCGGTCATTTCGTCAGAAATGGTTAACCTTTCATCCGTTAACGCCTATATGCAGAAAGCGGAGAACGGTTTCCCGACAATCATCATCCTCGACACCTACGTTACCGTAGAGCACGAGGATGGCGGCAAGGAAACCGTCAAGCCTTGGAACGTGAACGTTGTCACACTCGCACCGTCTACGCAGCTCGGTTGGACTTACTACAAGAACGTACCGACCGTGCAGAATACGGAGGCCTTGCAGGTTTACGGCAGCTTTTACAAGCTCACCCGTTACAGCGAGGTCAACCCGATGCTCGAAGTGACAATGGCCGAGGCGTACGTGCAACCTGCGCTCATCAACCGTCAGAGCCTTGTGTTCCTCAACACGGCTAACAAGACATGGGCAGAGGGTGAAGCAGCCGCCTAATCTATCATTCCCGATAAATTCAAATGCAAGTAATCAAGGCACTCATATCGTTAAGCAGTTATCCGATCCCTGCTCCGGTCGTTGAAAACATCATCGACGAGCAGGGGTTGGAGGCTGCTGCCTTAGCCGACAAGGAGACGCGTGGCAGCCGGGCTTTCAAGCTCGCCAAGGCGCATGTCTTCCGCTTCCTTTCAAACGCTCCGAATGTATCGCAGGGTGGCATCAGCTACTCGTTCAGCGAAGACGAAAGAGCGCGGTTCTCGTCGTTGGCAAATGCCATCTTCAACGAGTTTGGAGAAACGGACGAGACGGACGAAGTGCCTTGCGGCTACGTAGGGGAGGACTTTTAAATATGATTGTTGCAAACGGCACGATACAAATCAAGACGACAACAGGAGGTGGCGTGGTTCACGGAATCCCCCAGCCAGTCGTTGAGGCATGGAGCGAGCCGATACCATGCAATATCAGCAAGAGTCGTGACGACCACCGTGGCACTTACATAGACGGGGCTTTCAAGCAGGTGCAGGCAACTATCCTGATTGAGCCGCAGGACTTCACAGCCAAGCGGATAAAGGTCACCGACAACCGAAGCCAAGAGCTCGGAGAGTTTGAAGTGCAGAGCGTCACTTTTCTTGAAGCCACCCAAGCCCTGCAAATCACCGTATAGGAGATTCCGAAATGCCAATCAAGCCATCGAACAGCTTTTCCGCAAGAATCAGGAACGAGGTTAAGGAGCGCACAATGGCGGCCAAGGCAGCCATCGCAACCCAGCTTTTTTATATCGGATTGGAATGTCTGACGAATGCGAGGAGCGTTCACCGTTACAAGGACCGGACATCAAACCTCGCAAGTTCAATAAACTATTGCGTGGTCGTTGACGGCGAGATAGTCCGTGCCGGAGAATGGCAGGCGATAGGCGGAAATGAGGGAGACGGCAAGGAGGGAGTGTCTGTCGGTATGGAATATCTGCACAAGGTTGCTGCCGAACAGCCGAAAGACGGGAAAATCCGTTTTGTCATGGTGGCCGGAATGCCTTACGCACAATACGTCGAGGCTATGAGCTTTGACGTACTCGACACGAGCGAGCAGATGGCGGAACGCAAGATAAAGGAGATGCTTGATAACATGTTTAAGCCAAGGTAATGACGGAATGGCGCAGAAGTCAACCATAGAAATCGAATTGGAGATGTTTCGGGCCCTTGAGGGCCTGATGGCCAAGAGTGTCAAAGGGACATTCTACAGCAGCGAGATGCGTCCTATAGAGGCTTGCACCGAGGACGCGGTGCTCACCGTCTCCAATGGAATGCCGGGACAATTCGAGGAGGGACGCGCAAGGTTGAATATCTATGTCCCCGACATAGACTGCGGACAGGCCGACAAGGTGGCAGACAAAGATCGGCTCCTCGAACTGGCAAAGATAGACAAAACCGTGCTCGACACGCTCAACGGGGCTGACACGGACTATCTGTTCGACTTCTTTCAGACGACCGCCATAGTCGCCGTACCTGGTAAAAGCGAGCACTTCGTGAATATCGGGATTCACTTCAAGTTAGTTACATTTAACGAATAAATTTTACAAAGGAGATATACAGATGGATAAAATCATCATGGCGTGGTCTAAATGTATGGTCGAATTCGGACCGACAGGAGCAAGCGACGCTTTCGCATCGGCACTCACCGATGTTGGCAAAATCCGCAACCAGACCACACAGCTTACATCAAATGAGGGCGACACCCTCACCGAGACTGCATCGGGCGGCGAAGTCGTGGCGATGGAGCAGAACGAGGGCACTCTTGAACTTCAGACGACTGTCATTGAGCCGTCGGCAGCCCTGCTTAAAGCTCTCGGGATCGCCGGCGACGAAGATTCCAGCGGCGAGCAGAAAATCAAGTCACACATTGTTCCCGGTGACATGTCGGTAAAGGTTACGCCCAAGAATAAGGGTGCAAAGGGTATCAAGGCCCCCGTCACGCGAATGAGCGTAGCCCCGACCTTTGACGAGCAGAACGGTAACGGCTTGGTTATCACATGGCGCATCTTCAAGACTACCGCCATCGCTGAAACTCCTGCAAGTGGCGGGAAGCCGGCAGTTGACAACAACTATTGGTATTCCAAGTTCACCACCAAGGAGGCCCTCAAGTAAGCGAGCGTTTCAAATCTTCAATAGACACAATCTCAATCACCGGGAGGCTCGGCACAAGTCAGACAGAGCCGGTCTCCCGCTTGTTTTGAATAGCATAAGAGTATGAAAAAAAACACCGACACCATCGCAAAAACATTGGAGCAACGGGTTGCCGAGGCTATCCTGCAAAAGACCTCCGACAGCGTGGAGATAGCCGGAACCGTCTACGAGGTGGCTCCGCCTACACCGGCCACGCTTATTATGGTTTCGGAGCTTGTTTCGCAACTTCCGCCCGTAAATAAGGACGCAAAGAATATTCTCCACGAGGTGTTGCGCACGGCTAAAGATGCAAAAGTTATCGGAAAGATAGCCGCCGTGCTTATTTTGGGTGCAAAGCGAATCCGCGAGGGTCATACGGTCAGCGTCTGCCATCCAACTGGGCGAAAGCGTTTCAATTTGAAACACTTTCGGTTTGAAGAAGTAGCGGAATCCGAGACAATACCGGAAATCGACTTTGTGGCCCGGACTATTCTCGAAGAGGTGGAGACGAAGACACTCGCCGGAATTGTCGGACGGAGGCTCGTTGACTTGCAGGTCGGCGATTTTTTCGGGCTTACCACTTCCCTGTCAGAAACAAACATCCTAAGGGAAACAAGGGAAGTGGAGGAGACAGCATTTGGGGAATAGTGATCGGATGGGCCAAGAATCTCGGCATAACACCCGATCAGGCCCTATACGATTACAGTTACAAGAATCTCCTCTTGTTTTCGGCAGCAACTCCGCAGTTTGACGACGAAGAGGACAAATGGGACTCCAAGATAGACGCGAACGACCCGGACAACTTCCGGAACGAAAGCAACGACAACGAAGAATTTGTAAAGGATTACTAAAATGAACGCTGATAACGGTGCAGAAAACTTTGTCATTGAGATAGACAATTCCAAACTGGAGAAAGACGCTCAACGGGCCGCCAGTCTCATAGAGGGCATTGGCGACGCAGCCGTGCGCCAAGGCGAGCGTCTCGACAAGTCCGCGAGCGAACTGCCGCGCCTTATCGAGGAGCTGAACAAGGCGTATGAGGAGCAGAAGCGCACCATCAGCGACCTCGACAAGCAGATTCTCGAACACAAGCAGTTGCAGGAACTCGACAAAAAGGAGGTGCAGGAACTCAAGGCGGCATACGAGGAGGCCAAGAAAGCCAAGGGCGAGTATGCCGCACAAAATGAGAAGAAAGCATACGAGGAGGCGCAGAAAGCCGTACAGGCCGAAGCCGATGCCATCAAGCAACTAAACCTCAACAAGCAGGAATACCAGCACCTCAACAGGCAGACTATAGAATCCATTAAGGAATTTCGGTCGGAAGCCTACAAGATACCGACTGTAAACGAGCAGATAGCCGAGTCCATGAAGACGGTGGCGAAATTGTCCCTCGGCTATCTGTCATACGAGGGGGCCAACAAGTTCATCGCCAAAGCGGCGGAAGTCCGCAGCGAAATCGAAATGCTCCAAACGCAGATGGACGGGCTTTTCGGAGAAGATGCGGGAGGCAAGATTTTCTCCGGACTGAAAGAAATGGCCCTCAACAGCGGAATATACAAGACTACGGGCCTTTCGCAGGTAGCCGAGACACTTAACGTTTACGGCGAGGAGACAGAAGACATCCTACCGCTCATGCAGCAGTTCGGAGATGTGGCCATGGGTAATGACCAGAAGTTGCAGAGCCTTGCAAATGCGTTCGGCCGCGTCACGACGCAGGGCAGCCTCTCAAGCCTCACACTCCGCACCATGATACGCGCAGGGTTTAATCCGCTTGATGAAATGGCGCGCACCACAGGCAAGAGTATGCAGCAGCTCCGGCAGGAGATGAGCAACGGGCAAATCACCGTTGACAGGGTACGCGAGGCCCTCAAGAGTGCGACCAGCGAGGGCGGCAAATACTACAACATGACGGAGAAGCTCTCCAGCTCCATCAAGGGCGAGCAACAACGCCTCGCGTCGATGATTGCAGGCGTGTACGCAAAATTCGGTGAGGAGCACGAAGACCTCATCAAGTCGTCGCTCAAGCTCCGACAAGCCCTCGTGGCCCATTATGAGGACATCGGCAAGGCCATTGCCATGCTTGTGGGCACATACGGCACGTACCGGGCCGCCGTGATTGCAAACGGGGCCGTCGAAGCCGCCATGAACGCGCACTACGTGACCAAGATACGGCTCCTTAGGCTCGCAGCCGTCGCGCAGGCGGCGTTCAACCGCGTGCTCATGATGAACCCGTATGTACTTGCCGCAACCGCCCTCGGAGGGCTTATTACGGCCATAGCCCTTTACAGCAAGAAAAGCACCGTTGCGGAGGAAGCCGCCAAGCGGTGGAACGAAGGGGAGAAAGAGCAGACCGAGCAGTACGAGAGACGCAAGAACAAGCTCAACGAGCTGCTTTCAAAAATAAACGACGAGACGGCAAGCGAGTATGACAGGCAGGATGCGCTTGTCGAATTGAAGAAAATCCTCCCGTCGGTCTTCTCCAAATACGATAATTGGATTGAACTGCAAAAGAAATTGGCGGAAACCGCCGCCATGGCCAACGAGCAGCTGCAATTACAGAACGCAATAAACGGAGGTGCGAGCAACTACAAAAAAAACAAGGAGCTCGCAAATGATTTGCGCGAGTATCAGGACAACGTTCGCAAGTGGGGTTCAAATGCCGCAAAAAAAGCCCTGTATGACAAACACCCTGAAATATTCGAGAAGTCATGGGGCTTCGGAGGGCTCAAGTTTAAGGGACAAGGAACTCTGCAATCTGAATGGAGTGCAGCCAGTGACTTGTTGCGGAAAACCAACGACAAACTAAAAGACGATGTTAAGCAGGTTCAATCCACCCTTGCCACAGCATGGGACAGCAAGCTCGCCTTGAAGTCCAACAAGGAACTGAACGACAACCTTGTCTTTTACGAGAAAGAGCTTAAACGCTTCCAGAACGCCAATAAGCCGACTATCAAGCGCACGAGGACGAAGAACGGCATGTCCGAGGAAGTCGTGAAGCCAAAGAATCCGAAAGACTTTATAGCTTTCAAGGATTCCATGGGTAATACTATCCTCCTTACAGAGGACGAGGTGAAGCGGCGCATCAAGAAGCTCAAGGCCGAAAAGAACGTGTCAGCAAACAACAGAGGCCGTGATTATCTGAAAGAAGCGCAGGACGAGCTTAGAAAAAAGCAGGAGGCCGAGCGCAGGGTGATTGCGAACCGCAAGAAATACCGCACGGCAGAAGCCTACGAGGCAGACCTTAACAAGGCCAAGCTCGCCGTAAAGGACGCGCAAGCCACCGTTGACCGCCGCGAACAGGACAAGGGGCTGAAATCGCAGGACAGAAAAGGGGCAAGCGAGCGGGCCAAGGCAGCTCGCGAGGCCAAATTGCAGGCCGAGCGTGAAGACAAGGCTCAAAACAAGATTACCGAGGAGCAATATAAATACGCCCGTCAGACAGCCAAGCGGGCCGAAGCCAACGAACTGCTTGCACAGCAGGCCGTCGTCGACGCTATGGCCGAGGGGAGCAAGAAGAAGCTCGCCCAACTCGACATCGACCACAAAAAGGAGCTTGCAGCCATCGACGAGGAGGCGCGGCAGCTGTACGAGGCCAAGGTGGAGCACCAAAAAGAATTGTGGGAGGCCGACACCAAGAACGAGGGTAAAGGCTTTTGGACTTCACACAAGCGAGATGCGAATACCGGACTTGTTTCGGGCGTGGATGCGCTCACCGAAGAAGAAAGCAAGGGCGTTAAGGCTAAGCGTCAGAGCGAGAATGTGCGCTATGGCAAGGAGGTGCAGGAAACCCTCCGGCAAAGCGTCGATGCAATGATCGGGTATTATAAGCAGTTCGGCACGCTTGAAGAACAACGCTACGCCATCGCCAAGGAATATGACGAGAAGATCGCCAAGGCGCAGACAGACGGAGAGCGGCGGAGCCTTGAGGCGCAGAAGAAGAAAGACCTTGCGACAGCCGGGGCAAACTCGCTGGCAAACGAAATAGACTGGTCACAGACATTTGAGGGCGTAGGCAACGTTCTCGGCAGCGTGGCCAAGGAGACACTGCGCAAAGTCGAGGAGTACATGCAGACCGCCGAATACAAGCAGCTCAAGCCAAGCGATCAAAAGGCATACGCCGACCTCCGTGAGAAGCTGACCAAAGAAACAGGCGGCAGCGAGACTTCGCCGTTCAACTTCAAGCAATGGGGGACAATCGCGCAGCAGGTCAAGGAATACCAGAACAGCGTGCAGGCACTCCAGCGGATAACCGAAGAACACCGACAGGCAGTCAACGAGCTGCAGAAAGCGGAGAAGAACCTGTCAGAATCAACGGATGATGCCAGCAAGCAGGTGGCACAGGCAGCCGTAGATGCGGCGCAGGCTAAAGTCGACGCTACCGGACAGGCAAAGGAAGAGGCGCAAAAGGCTGCCACGGAAAAGCAGCAGCAACTCACAGACAGCACTTCCAAGGCAACGAACGGTATGCGCAATTTCACCAGCGCATTGCAGGAAATCAGCGGCGGATCGCTTTATGGATTCGCTAACGGCATCACAAAGCTCATCACCAGCATCGGTGGGACGAGCAAGAGTCTCGGCGAATTGGGCGGAAAAGTTGGAGGGATCGTCGGGGCAATCCTGCAGATTTTGGATGCGCTTGGCGACGATCCGACGAAATTCATAGATGATATTCTTGAAAAAGTCACCAACACCGTGGAGAAGATATTGGCAGACCTCCCGAATTTAGTCGGGCATGTCATCCAAGATGTCGGTACTCTGGTGGGAAGCGTCATTGAGGGTATAGGCGGTATTTTCGGAGCAAAGGACGGATGGCTCTATGGAAGTAATGAATGGCGTGTGAAAGAGGTCACCGAACGCCTGACCAAGAGCAATGACGCACTCAAGACTTCAATAGACCAGCTCAAGGACGCTATAGACAAGGAAAACGGAGTCAACGCCATTACCGACACGCAGAGGGCCCTGCAGGCACAGCGGAGCATCAACGAGAACCAGCGGAAGATGCTCGAGGAAAACATGGGAATGCACGGGAAGCACCATTCTAATGCCTATTATTGGGGGAAAGACAGTTGGTTCTTCAATAATCCGTTCTACACCAATCTGTTGCGCAAGGCAGGTATAAATGTTCCGGACGGATATTCCAAGATAAACAGCATTCTGCAGGATTTCAAGAAGCGCACCCCGACAGCGGACACCAAGCTGGACAAGGTAGGATCGCTCGACGATATGTACAAGCTCACGCCAGAGCAGATGAACGAGATAAGGACACAGAATGCAGAACTGTGGACGCATATCACCACGGTCGGCAAGTATGATATGAGCAAGTATTGGAATGCTTACGCAGACCAAGCAGGAAAGACTGCCGAGATAGCCGACAAACTCCGAGAGAAACTCACGGGCATCACATTCGACAGTATGCACGATGATTTCGTGAGCAAACTCATGGATATGCAGAATAAGGCGAAAGACTTCACCAAGGATATAAACAAGCAGTTTGCCAAGGGGCTTCTCAACTTCTCTATCGGCACACAAATGGATGCCAAACTAAAGGAATGGTGGAAGAATTGGGCAGACACCATGCAGAAGCAGAGCGGTGATCTCACCGACACTCAGATAGACAATATGCGTAGGGAGTACGAGGCGTTCGTCAGTGAGGGTATGCGGATAAGGGACAAGGTTTTTAAAGTCACCGGATATGACAAGGAGACATACGCCCAGTCGAGCAGTTCAGCGAGCCTGTCCGGAATAACACAAGACCAAGGTCAGGAGTTAAACGGGCGGTTGTCATCCATCCAAATTCATGTGGCGGAGATAGCCGAAGCCATCCAACAGGAGGCCGAACGTAATAAAAGTGTAATATTCAGCCTCGGGGATATCAGAAGTATCATGAATGACCTCATGGATTTGCAGGTGCAGGGCCTTAACCATCTTGAGGCGATAGAGAGGCACACCAGTGTGCTGCCGCAAATGAACGAGCGGATAGACAAGATACGCCGGAATACCGAAAATTCATAACAGGAGCAAGGAGTAAGAGTATATGAACCGACACGGAGAATTACATATAAACGGCAAGGATGCATTCGATGAGTGGGGTGTAAACCTCACTGACAGCAGTCTCACGACACTTATGGAGCCTGAACCGCTGAAAGATCCGGTCACAAACAAGAGTGCGACCGAAAACGGAAAGCAGGTGCGCAGGGAGTTGGCTCCGAAAGTGGATGAAAGAAGCATCACACTTGCTTTGCAGCTCCATGCCGCGAGCCGCGACGAGATGTTCTCGAAGCTCCTGCGATTCAAAGCGGAGCTAAAGAAGCGGCGTATTGAAATAAAGACGAAATACGAACCCGGGGTGATTTACCGCTGTGATTACCAAAGCTGTACACAATACAAGTCGTTCAACCGCGGTATAGCTAAATTCAGCCTAAAACTCAACGAGCCGAATCCGGCCAACAGAGGTACAGAGGACACTGACGATTATGAGAATACGGATATTTAACAGGCAGGGCGAACAGGCATACACGCTACCGGTTGCCGACGGCAGCACGTGGGCGTGGAAGCTGCAGGAGAGCGAGCATATCATCGTGAAATGCTCGGCTGACCGCGTTTTGTCGTTAAAGAAAGGATTCTACACAGACATAGACGGTCTCGGGCGGTTTGAAATAGTAAATCTCCCGACGCCATCCGCAAACTCTAAGGCGGCAGGCTACGACTACTAGCTTAAAATGGAAAGGCCGTGGTGCAAATTCAAGAACCGCATCATGTTCTTTAAGCGCGGAGCTGTGCTCGGAATGGAAAGCCGATGGAACCTTACGGACACCATCGGAGCGCATACGGGAATCGTAACTGACAATTTGGCATCATGCGGTTTCACTTACAAGGGCGACGCTTATATCATTGTCATACACAATACGGTGGACACTTCCAAGAGCGTGCTCATCCAATACGATGGCACTTCAATTCTCGATGCCCTTTCGAGAATTGCGGAAGCGTTCAAGTGCGAATGGTGGGTAGTGGATAACGAAATCCACTTCGGGCGTTGTGAACAAGGAGACACGGAAATTACGCTTCGCAGCGGAAAGGAAATCAGCACGCTTTCACGGAGCGAGGACAGTAACGAGCACGGCACGCGCCTGTATGCTTTTGGAAGCAGCAGGAATCTCAACAAGAACTACCGGCGAAAGCTAAAGACCCCGTTCACCATAGACGGCTACCACATGCTCGACAACGGGGACACAACCAAGACTTTTGTCTTTTCGTTCAAAGATTTCAGCCTGCCGAAGAAAGCCGTTCGTGAGTCGTCGATGATGACATTCGAAAACGGGATGGTCAAACAGATTCGGTATGTTGGTGTAAAATATATTGACGGACATGCGGTCAACGACGGGCGCGAGCTGTATAGGTTTTCAGACGGCACTTACATACTGTCAGGCACAACCCATAAGGTGACGCTCTCCGGCCTCTCTATGATGTATATCAACAGACTTTACACCGAACCGATAGACGGACAAGAGGACACCGCAATTCAAGGTGTGGCCGACACTGTGCTGCAACTCCCTGCCGGAACACCATATCTCGACAGTCCGGATCTGGACGGGGACGACGATATAGTAGAAATCCGCAAGACATACGAAGATATTTACCCGAGGGCGTTGCTGACAATTACCGAGGTTTCAACGGTGCAGGCCAAACACACCGATGAAAGCACTGGAGAAGTCACATATTGGACCGCGTACCGCTTCAAGGCCAAGAAGTCGCAGGACAACACACCGTTTGAATTTGACGAAGATTATCTGATTCAGGAGGACGGCAAGAATCTTAGCATTCATTTTGAAAGCGGGGCACTCAACGGATTTGATTTCGAGGTGCATTTCAACCCCGATGGAAATAGCGGCGAAAAGCGTCTTTTCGAGATAACTCGGAATAATAATTATAGCTTGCAGCTGCCAAACGAAACCGCTGCACCTAAAGTCGGTGACACGCTCTATATGTACAATATGGATGCTACCTTTATCGACGATTCGCTCGTGTCAGCGGCTGAGGCGGAACTGAAAGAGGCCGCGGAAAAGGACTTGAAAGAGCTTTGCAAGGACAGCGGTGCTTACACGGCAAAAACAAACGCCGTTGAGTTCGGTCGCAGAAAATTCAAAATCAGCTACGGGCAGAAAGTCAAGCTTGTTGCACCTGAATATTTCAGCAACGACACGAATAGCCGCTCAAGCCGCATTATTGGTTGGGAGCTCAATTTGGACGACCGTACGCGTGGCGAATACACAGTAGGCGAAAGTAAGGCTTATAGTCAGCGTGGACAACTTCAAGACAATGTTGCAGAACTTGTTTATTATAACAGCCAGATAAAGAGTTCCGCGCAGCTTAACGGGGTTTTGCTTGCAACGTTAAAGAAGCAAGTCGCCAATCTCGGCGAAGAAATTGAAACAAAGATCTCCAAGCTCTCCCCCGACACAGCCCAAGGGCTCATCACCTTTTTGAAGGGCATCGCCTTCAAGGACAAGTACGGTATCTCGGGGCTTGGCGAGGCCGTCTTGAAATCCATGAAGCTCGACGGGGCGGAGATAGACGGGGAGGGACGGGCCACTGTGAAATCTCTGACAGCGGAAGCGGTCAAGAGCCCCGACTTCAAGGACAGCGGCACGAATCTCGACGGCAAGGGCTTCGGCATGTGGGTGGACTCTTTCGGGCGTTCCCATGCCGTGGCCGACATCATCGAGGCGCGGGTGAAGGCCGTTTTCGCCGAGCTTGAAGTGAAGAAGTTCACGTTCTCGAGCGGTGACCAAGGGTTCACGCGTGCCGGATGCCGGATTGCGCTCGTGAAGATGCTCCCCTCCGGAGACTTCCGATGCTACTGGCTTGCTGACGACGGGGAGCGGAGAATTTCCAATGACTTCCACGTGGGTGACCAAGCCATGGCCAAGACCTCCAACATCATCAGCAAGACCACGCAGATGGCCGAGAACCGCTACTACTGGAGGCTGGTCGTCAACACGGGCGAGGAGGCCTTGGAAGACGGCAAGCTCTATAACTTCGTCGACCTCTCCAACACGCGCGGCACGGTCACACTGACAGTCGGCGGCAAGGACCATACCTGCATCGGTTGTGACACCTCCGTGCCCAATGACGAGCCCAAGGCCGAAGACAGCATCGTGCAGCTCGGCTCGCAGACCGACCCTGAAAGGCGATACGCCTATATCATATATGTCTCCACGGGAGAGCGCGTGACATACGCCGGCATCAACGACTACGACCTCGACTCACACATCGTGGAGCTGCGGTCGGCCAAGAGGAACTTCACCGTGTCCGGGTATCACGAAATCATCTCCGCATCCGGCACGGGAGAGGGCAGTCCCCTCGTCTGCGAGCGCGGGGCGTGGTATAATGGGGCCGTGTCCGGGCACTATGACCACTGGAGCCACAACAACGCCACGTGGCTCTGCATCGTCGGCAAGGGCAGGACCACCACCACCGAACCCAAGGACGGCAGCCCGGAGTGGGTCAAGGAGACCTACGGGCAGAAGGGTGACAAAGGCGATCCGGGCAAGGGGGTCACGAGATTCGAGCTCCTTCTTGCCGACGGGGACCGGCTCTACCGTGACGGGCAGCAGCACGTGGCCACGCTGGAGGTCTCGTATATCAAGGACGGAGAGGATGTCTCCGACAAAATAGACGCTTCGCGGCTCGTCTGGTCACGGGAAAGCGAGGCCCCGCAGTCCGATGACGAGGCGTGGGGCCAAAGGCACGCCAATGCAGGCACATCCGTATCGTTGGACTACACCGACATGGCCGGCAAAACGGACATTATATGCGCGCTGCTCGACGAAAACGACAGGGTGGCGGTGCAAGGCAGGTTTTCATTTTAGGAATCGTTTAATCACAAAATACAAAGAATCATGGCAATACAGGCAAGAGGCCGGGTGACTTTCCACAAGATAGTTGACGGCAGGACAATCAATTTCATGCTGGCACCAAGCATCAGCACGCAGCAAATCATGTCAAAAGACCCGGTAAGCTATGTGCCGGACTACACGCAGACCAACCTTGTACTGGTCCCCGTACTGACCATCTCCGGCAGCGGCGGCGAGAACAAGGT
>ERZ791922.435-NODE-435-length-27195-cov-3.124576_pt1 | contig 27195 bp, 21 predicted proteins | sample MGYA00510134_ERZ791922 | MGnify/ENA primary metagenome ERZ791922 (study PRJEB30046, sample SAMN00792101) | human gut metagenome | study: EMG produced TPA metagenomics assembly of the A metagenome-wide association study of gut microbiota in type 2...
ATTTTAATTAATTCTTCATCTCCAACAGCAAGAAGACAATCGCCCTCCAGATTCTTTGTAATAAAATCATTAATTTCATCCTCTGAAAGATTTTCACCTTCTATTAATAATTGTGTGTCATATTTGTATTCAAGCATGTCTATTCTCCTTTCCATTTATGTGAAATTAGTTAAGAAAATCAACTATCATTTGTTTTTATGTATCTGTCATTACATTCATATGACCTTGCTTTTATATAATACTAATAAAACCCACTATTGTAAATACCTTGATACTTTTTCTCCCATGTGACCTATGCGTTTATATGTCAACCATTTACAAAGCGTATCTGTAAACATTCCAAATTTACGGTAAAACAAATTGAAAGCAAGATAAGGTAAAATTTTATTTTTTGCTTTTGGCATACGCCTAAGGATATTTCTATAACTATATATTTTTTTATAAATCCATAGATAACCTTGATATAGTTCTCCTTCTGTCATGTTCTTCGGAGTATAAACTACATGCGACGTGTTATACAGGGAAAGATCTGATGTTACTATCTGACCATTTGCTGTCATCCTCTCATATAATGCAGTTCCAGGGTATGGCGTTAGAATATGAGATGTAACAGTTTCTATTTTATGTTCTACTATCCAATTAAGGGTTGATTGAAAAACTTCTGAAGTATCGCTATCCATTCCGAATACAAAACTCGCATTAATCATGATGTCTCGACTATGAATAGCATGTACAAGCTCCTCGTACTTATTTACTACATTTTGATTTTTATGGACATCCTGTAATGATTTTTCATTAATACTTTCAAAACCAATAAACAGGCTTTGGCAGCCACACTCTTTCATTTCATCTAATAAATCTAACATCTCAAGAATATTGGCAGAGACAGCTGCATTCCACTTAAGATGTAAGGGTTTTAATTCTTTTAAAAGCATACGTGTCCAGGAAGGATTGCCAATAAAGTTATCATCAATAAACATGATGTGATGAGAATTAATTGTTCGAATATCCTTAATTACATCCTCTACGGAACGATTCCTATAATAATGTGATGCACTGCTGTTATAGCAAAAATCACATTGATAAGGGCAACCACGACTGGTATGAACTACATTACAATATAAATAACTTTTGAAGTCAATCATATCATAAGCAGGTGATACAATATCCTTACCAGTAAGTTTTCCGGAACATATGTATTTATTTTTTAAGCAGCCATCCGCTAAATCCCTCATAATATATGGCCATGTTCCTTCTGCCATACCGATACAAAGTACATCGAAACACCCCTCGGGAATTGTGTTCGCTGCCGTTGTTATATGAATACCCCCAGCAACAACAGGAATACCTCTTTTTCGAAACTCGGTAGCAATTTTTATTGCACGCGGAAATGTATCCACAGTTACCGTGATTCCTACGATATCTGGTTTGTCCTCATAAATGATTTTTTGTATGTTCTCATTTTCGATTGATATCCTATGCGATTCACGAAGCAAATTAGCTATCGTTAATAAGCCAAGTGGTGGAGCCATACGGGTTTTAATATATGTATCCATTGGTCTCTTTTCCATCTTGGGTTGGATTAGCTTTACATACATTTCATTACTCCTGTTAAGATATATGTTTTATAAATATGCTCTATACATAGGGTATAGTATAATTAACAAACAAGTATACTTACCAGTATTCAACAAAATCATTAAATTCCGTTCCATCGTTTTTGATTTTATATAAATCATAATAATGATTGATAAACAGATACTCACCTATTATCTGAATCTTATAGGTACTTGAATTATATATCTTTACCCTATTACTACCATCATGTCTCATGCGATATATACCAGGCTCATCTGAGGATAAATAAATATTATCATTATCCACATTATAGCACTCTATAGGATAGTCACATATGCACAATGTTTCTTTTGATATTGTATCATATCGATATAAATAGTTAGAGCTATCCATATAAAAGATATAATTATCCTGAAAGATAGGATTTTTTATGTCTCCTTGTACTATTAATTCATTTTCGTTAGTAATATCATTTAGTTTTATCAATTTCCCATCCTTTGCTGTAAGATAGTATATTGCTTCCTCATTTGCATAGATAAAAGAACACTCATCAGTTGTTACAAGTTTTCTGTCACTTCCATCCAGTAACATCTGAACAAATTCGTTGTTTTCATTGAGTGCATAAATGCGATCCTTAGCCACACACATATACTGAAAAACTTCCGTTGTTAATAACTCTAATTCTTCACCCGATCTATTTAACTTAATAAGCCCATACAATTTATCTCCAGAATAATAGTCCCCATTACTTAAGCAATCTTGAGTGCTTGCATTCGTTCCATAGCTAAGATAATAAACATAATCTTTGTAGATATTAAGGCATCTGACATCTTCATTAAGGTAACTCTCTGTATCGCACTTCCATAGTTTAGCCATTTGCTCCGTAACCGAACCACTAATATAGTTTGTCTGATTCGTTTTGGTATTATATTGAACGAGACTGCCATGTGCCAAATCTCCCCAACCTGTCTCCATAGTATATAGATTCAAACCATCATATGCAATAAAACCTTGGTTTACGAGATTACCTGAAGTTATTCCATTCGTAACATCATTCTCTGATAATTGAAATGGATAATAGACATACGTCCACCAAATATCACTTTTTTCAAGACTTAAATTTCGTAAAATTCCTAACCCATGAACATTATAAATTAATCCCAAATAAAGTTGTCGCAAGGTAGTTAGCTCATGCAACAAAGTATATTCTTCTATCGGGTTATCCTTTATATTCAAAAATTCAATTTTCGTAAAGTCTCTTAAAAAAGCAATATCTTGGATCTCACAATCAATTAACACCAATCGCTTTAAATTTCTTAAATATCTTAGGTCTGACCAATCTTTAATGTCATAACTTTGATACTTACCTTTGATATCATTTCTATATAGGTAATCATATGAGTCAGCCCAGTTTTCCTCCAAAAATTCATCCGTTATTAGCATTTTCGACATAATACAGATGTCTTCAATATCTTCAAGATCTTTTATTTGAATTTCACCTTGAGGTTTTCCAATCAGTTCTCGGATTAACGCTTCTAGCTCTTTATCCTGCCATTCTATGTATACTAATTTTTCTTCTGGTGCTTTCGTTATTTGTACTTCAGGTGTTGATTTCGCATCAATTTTCTCAATGTCTTCTGTTGGTGAAATATTTGTTATAGTCGGTTCTACCAAAATAGCACTTGTATCTGTCTTAGTACAAGCAGGTAAAGTAACGCAAAAAAATAATAAAGTAAAAAATGCGATAATTTTTTTAGTGAAAATAATTTTTTCATGCATTTTATTAGATTTCAATGTCTATCCTCCCAAAATAGATATTCTCACATCCATAATTACTCTGTATTTTTCTATATAATATTTTAGTAATCAAAATTATATTTCGCTCATTTATTAATATAAAATAATAATGTATTATTTCCTTCAGCATTTGTTTCAGCAACAATACGATGCCCTATGAGGCTCACTATAATACCGTATTCTTCACCATTCTTTGTTCCACGGTAAAGATAAAAATTTATGGAATCTTCCTGTTTAGAAAGTAACACCTCCTTATCGCCGGCTGTAGTTCTTAAGATAACTGGGTCTTTTATATTCACAATATATTCGACATCCTCATAACCATAATCAACTACAAGTCTCTGCCCCTCTTTTACTGTCATAGGACTTACAATAATACAGAAGATTAGGACTACTAAAATCTCAATAACTATTAATATAGAAATTAACTTTGCTGATTCTTTATTACTTACTATTTGCTCCTCTTGTTTAAACTGAGGAAGATACGAAATCATTGCCAAAAACAATATCGCAGATAAAATTTGATATGACTTAATCTGATAAGGATTCTTAAGTAGAATAGACTGTAGTAACATTACTCCAAAAGTAATAAAAATAATATTTGTTATTATATTAGATATTCTCTTTCCGAAAGCAGTTTGTTTCTTAATTTGTTCTTTTCTATTCTCTTCGTTTAAAAAATAAATCAAAGCAAATATAGGTGGATAGATTAATACATCCTTAAAACCTAGATTCAAATTTCCACCATACACCTTGTGATCAAGATACCAATAAATCAATAGCATCCCTAACCATGTTAAAATAGCATAAACATAGTTTATATTATGTATCATAAAACCCCTTATATTTCTCATTTTTTAAAACCACCCACCTCAGAATTTTACCGTTATAGATTCCCTTAAGTATGATATGACCTAATATCCCCCTTAATTAAAATTAATCTGTTCCTTAAAGAATACACCATATATCACCACATTACAATATTTCCCTTTTAAATATTTATAATATAGAAATTGTCATTCTCATTTTTTCTCACTTACAATAAAAATCTATTCGTAAGATGATCCCAATAACTTGAGGATTCACTTGAAATAAAATGAATAAAGCTCTGCTATCATAATAAACATATATTATAAATGTGTTCTTTTGAGGTGAGATCGTGTATAATTTTTCAATATTGCTGCTTTTTATCTTTCTTCTTCGTTTGTTTATTCTAGGTCTCGGAATCTATTTAGTTATTCTTTTAATAAAAGCATTGCAAAAGTATCTAAATGGAAAATCATAAAAAAGCGTTTCAGTAAATATATCACTGTTTACTGAAACGCCCCCTTAATATGCTAAATACTATATATTTTACTAATTATCAATATTCAATTGTCAACTTGCATTTAATTCTCTCACATCTAGTTTACATCCATCCTATACTCATTCTTTCCATTATGAAACAGGATAGTACTTCCTTCCACAGTATAACGAAGGGTTCCGGTATCAGAATAAATTGAGTCATTAAAGAAGCTAAAGCCTTGCGGTAAATCATCAGGAACTACATTAGAAGTTACAATACCATCTTCGTTAGTTGAATCAAGGAATCGAATTAGCCGTATTCCTTGCTTATTTGAAAATAGATAATTATATGCGATAATAAGATATTCCTTTTCTTTTAGTCGTACTATATCTTCTAAATATATATTCCCATTTTCATCGATTACTTTCGCATAGCCTGGCTTCCAAGCAATCAGATAACTGCCGCTCGCACTTCTTCCATAGAATTCTGGATTTTCTCTGTATTCAATAAGAGAAAATTCCTCCTTTTGGATAACCTTTAGAAATGGAGTTAGATAAGATAGCATCTTTATATCTAATTCTTTTTGTTTTGATAGTTCCTCAACTAAGTTTGTAATGATTACCTTCTTATAATCTTCGCCTATCACTTGATTATCCCAGTAGTTAAATTGGTCAGTAAGTTCTTGATAATTTTTAGCTAGATTAGAGTACTCATTAGTTTCATAATTATAAGTAAAACTACCTTGTCTTTGGTAATTATTCTGGTCAATAAAAGAATATTCAACGGATAATAATTTATCCCTTTCATCTACATTTATGACATTAAAGCTTTCCCTTGCTTCCCCTCTTGATGGATGAGCCATAAAATAAATTCCTTGTTTTTGAAATGCTTCTTCCATCGCAGCAAATGTCAAAGCGTCCTCATAGACCACTTTATTTTCACTAAGATCATAAACAAAGAAGGTTTCTTTATCGTACGCTGGTAAAGGTTGTATATCCTGATAGCTTATCACAAAACAATCACCGGTAATTGACCAAAGAACTTTTATATTACTTTTGTTTTGAAGCTGTTTTAACGGAATCTTAGTGCCATTTGCAAGAATTGTTGCATCGATTACCCAAGGTGTTTCCTTTGCCTTTTTCATAAGTTGTATCAGCAAACAATTCGAGGATTGGTCTATGCCCGAAAGATACCATGTCGAAAACTTATAAGTAGAAATATCATTCTTCGTACATTGATAATCTTTTGCATCCACTATTAATTCTTTTCTATTTGCATTCGGTTGCAAATAATTTAAACTGTCTCGCTCTAATACAAACTGCTCTCCATCAAACACATAGTCTGTAACAATCTCACCAGAATATACAGGACCACGCATGAAATATGGAGTAACCGAATACGTAATCCTAAGACCTGGTTCATCCTTTTTTAACTCATATACTTTCTGTTCCAAATCTTCTTCTGCTAACGTATAGTCAGTTATTTCATCTATTCCATTTGTTAGCACAGACAGAGGATCATACTTTAGGTCATCCATGTAAACTTCGTCTAGTTCTCCAACGTAATCACTCATCAAATAAGTTGTACTATCTGGTACCGTCAGAGTATAGGTGATATGCTCATCATAATAGCTTAAAATATCAAGATCTATTTGGGAAGCTACCCATGGGACGTCTTCTTTAATTGGTATCTGAGTCATTGTTGTTAAATTATAAATATCAAGATTCCAAGTTGTATACCTGGTTCCTGTCACGGAAGATATTACTACCAATTGTTCCTCACCATTTCCGATCGTATCTTGTAAATACATAGCAGTTGTGCCAGTACCAGGAGTCGAGATAAATCCATATGGCAAGGTCAGTTTCATGTTGATACCATTATGTTCGATCAACGCAATGTCTGAAGAATTATTAATAGTTATCCTAAGTTCATTTTTTTCATTCCATAACTCAAAATAAGTGCCATCTTCTTTCTTCTTCCTGCTCCACTCAAAATCAGGATAATTCTTTGTTATAAAACTATTTAATTCTTGTTGGTCGAATTCAATTTCATCATCCGTTGTACTTAAATTCGTTTTATCTTTATCATCATCCATAGTACTTAGATTCGTTTTATCTTGATTATCCTCGGTGAAATGATTATTATTTTCTTTTACATTCTCATCTTGTACAGAAGGTATCGGATTCTCATGATTGGAGCTTTGATAGAAAAGTTGGATTAATAAAATAATTGGAATAAAAAAAGTGATAAAAACTGCTACTTTGAAGGCATAACACAGGTAAGGCTTTTTCCCATATCGATAAATGTAATAGTCATTTGTTTCGCTTAAATGACTCATAAGTTTTGTTTGTTGTTGGATTTGTTGTTTCTGTTGTTGTATTTGTTCTATTAACTCAATCGGACAATGAATATCATCCATTGCCTGTTGGTATTTTGTTCGTTTCATATGGCTCCTCTCCTTCCAAAATATCCTTCAATTTTTTCCTTACACGAAATAATCTTGTCTTTACCGCAGATATTTTTAAGTTTAGCATCTTCGCAATTTCTTCTATGGAATACTCTTCGTAATAGAATAAATGCACTAGAATTCTATCTTTTTGTTTTAATTTTCCGATAGCTTCATAGACATCATTGTAACCAGTTTTATTTGTTTGCATCTGATACTTTCGATAATCAATCTCTACAGACAATAAGGAGACCTTACGTTTCCATGATGATGTCACAAAATTCTTACAGCAATTAATAGTGACGCGAATAATCCATGCTTTTTGGTGTTCCTCACTTTCAAACTGAGGAATTGCCTTAAGATAGCACATAAAAACATCTTGTACAATATCTTCAGAATCTGATTTGTTTTGACTATAAGTAAATGCAATACGGTATACCATATCAGCATAGAACTGTATCACCCATTCTGTATTGTGATTAACAGCTTCCATCCCCTTTTCCCTCCTGTTCTTTTGTATAATTATTAATCTACTAATAATACAAAGTAGCATTCAAAAAAGTTACATAAAATAATTTCTATTGCTTCAATTGCTCTATTGCTTAAGTTGTATGAAGGAAAATGCAAAACTAAATAGCTAAATTCTTGAAAAGTAAAAAAATTATAGTTCAAAATAAATTAAATTAATAAGTTTTGCGTCCTGCTAATAATGGTAAACAAGAAAAAGCACGATACTCAAACTCTTTCTTGTCATGAATAAAACAAGAGGAAAAATACAATTGTCTATGAAACAATTATATAATTACCTCTTGTTCTAAAAAGAATATGAATGACTATTTCTTCGCTTCATTATGATTGTCAATAATAATTAAATCCCACTTATCGTAGAGGTATATCCAACATAAAAACCAATATGATACGCAAGAAAACTGAGTAATAATATCATAAGCACTGGTATAATTATTTTCATATATCTATTATTAAAAAAAGATATATTCTTCATAGTTAGCCTCCTTACTGCAATTTTTTATAGAAACAACGAATGGCGCAAGTTTGTCGCTATACAAATGACAATTCCGTGTCAAGCCAAGTTTCAATATCATTTCTTATATCAATGATTGAGTCATCCAGTAAAAAGCGAAACCCTTGACAACCTCCATTACAATGATCACTTATCCCTCTTTTTATTCCACAACCATAACCTTTTTCAATCATTTCTTGTATAAATAAAGGGAATTTTTTAATGGTATCAGAGTACTTATGCGTATTTTTCGCTTTGATGTTTATTTGATAACCATTATTGAGTGATACATTAATTCCCCATATCTCTTTACTTTTATAAGAATATTTAATCTTAATCCATAAATCTTTTATTTCCACATTACACTTAAGCCCTTTATCCAAATAGTGTAGATGTTGCTGCAATATAAAATCTTGCACATTGGCTGACAAAGGTTTCATCGTATCTTTTAATATAGAAACCACATCGGTTTCATTAGTCTTCAATACCCTGTAATCACATCTTAATAAAATATCGGAGAAGCGGCAATAACTGATTGTATTGGACTTATTGACCTTTGATTTGCTGGCGATTCTATCAAATTCTATCTCTGCTATTGCCATTACCTTCAAGCCAGTCAACATAGCAGGATTATCGGGATACGAAATTTTTATTCTTTCAACTTTTAATAAATCCAGTTTATTATCATCTAAGTCTATACCATCAATCAATATGCCACAATCAGTCAAGAATCGCAAGCAGTCAAGGCTTTTTGAATTGGGGATTTTAGTATGGAATATATTGTTTCCAATGGTAAGGGACCCATCGCTTTCTGCTAGTACACCATGAAAACCTATATTCAATAATAAGCATTTCACATTGTGCAGGAAAGGATAATATACCGATATAGTAACGCGGTCATCAAATGCGTGAGCAATCTTTTTACGATTGTCATACGAATCACCTTCAACAATCAAAACATCGCAAAGTTGATACAAAAAGTTTCTGAACGCAAGAACTCCTTCTCGAATGTTTTCCTCATTTGAAATATTTTCAAACATTGGATCAATTTCATATGTTTCAGGTATTTCTGGTGTAATAACATTTTTTAAATGTTTTGCCATATCTTTGAGAGTCTTTCGCATTTTATACTCCTTCGTTTAGCTTGATAGGAAAATATCTTTACATCTGTTTATAGCCAAGTCCCTTTTCAATGTCTTTATAGGTAATATCTCTTCCATCTTCATATAAATAAGGCATATTGAACATAACATTACGTCACTTAAACCCTTGTAAGATTTCAGCTTTTCTGCATACTTCCCTTTTTCCAAATATTCTGAGATTAAACAACTAGTTTCATCTAATACATCTTCCCAAGTTGTTTTCAGTTCCCATCTTAAAGGTACTTCCCGAGTATCAAAAACCTCATCACAAGCCCAATCTTCATCATTAACATCAAAGCTGTTATAGCACTGAGAAAAAATATACTATAAATGAAATAACCTCTTTATTCTTTGACTTAAGTAATTAGTATTTAAACTTCCATAAGTACCATAATGTACTTTATAATGTTTTATGTATTTTCCAATATACACCATTATACAAAAAATATATATTTTATTCAACTATAGCTATGTTTTTTTATCTATTATTACCCAAAATATATTCTCCTTTCAACGCAAAAAAGGACTGTCACTCAGCATAAGCCAAATAACAACCCTAAACTATATGGTATGTATACAGAATAATATATTTATACTTTCCTCTAGTACACATCATTATTCAATTCACTTCTTATATGATTGTTTAAAATCATTACTACAACCATATCAAATCCGTATTTTTAGCCTAGTCTATTCTATCTAAACACATAAATAATAGGAACCGTTTCAAAATGAGGGTTCCTACTACGTTATATTGTCATATTTTTACATTATAATATAACCATAATATAGCGTAGTATAATATCATTTTGCGTCAGTCCCTATTATTTTATGTAAATTCTAGGTTTTCTATTCTGTTACGTCTGCATACATAAAAAACCAGTATCCATAAGGTGAATGCCAGGATTCAGTAATTTTACTGCTTTGTAGCCAAAAGTCATTGTAATATGCCAGTGGAATACAAGCTGCTTCTGACATCAGGATATCCTCTGCTTTATGTAATGCCTGAGAACGCTCTGTTAAGTCCAATGTAGTTCTTGAGGTATCGATAGCAGCATCATACTCTGCATTGTTGAATTTACCATCGTTATTCCCGTTGGTGGAATATAACAAATCAAGCATATTGGATGGATCACTATAATCTCCAACCCAACCATTACGTGCAGCTTCATAGTCACCAGCACGCCTTGCTGGGGTGAAACTTGCCCATTCCATTATGTTTACTTCCAGAGTGATACCAAGTTCTGCCCATGCTTGTTGTAAATACTCTGCAACTACTTTATGATAACCAGAATCATTAGTTGAATAAGTGATAACTGGGAATCCAACTCCATCTTTATATCCTGCTTCTTCTAATAATTTCTTAGCTTCCGTTAAGTTTGCATCAAAGTTTGCTGTATCAATGTAAGATACCCCACCATTCGCATTAGCAATAAAGGAAGTACCATCTGTATCGACCCAGCCAGGCCCCATAAAGTTCGATGCTGCGGTATAAGTACCCTGCATCAAAGTATTTGCTACATAGTCGCGGTCAATTGCAAGACTTAATGCTTTACGAACTTTTGAATCCTTGAATGCATCCAAACTATTGTTTAAGGAGATATAATAGGTTCCGATAATTGGTTCTACATGAAATTCTGGATTTCCTGTTAAACTTGGTATTTCCTCGGTTGGTACATCCTTAATAAGTAACGCTTCTCCCGTATTATAGGCATTGTAAGAAGCATTGGAATCTTCCATAAGAAGGAACGTTAAGGTATCAAGCTTAACTGCACTCACATTCCAGAAATTTGGATTTTTTGCGAATGTTATATGAGAACCTGGTACCCATTCTTTCATATAAAATGGTCCATTGGATATATAGGTACTAGCATCTACTGCCCATGCGTCTCCATTTGCAGTGATCGTAGCTTCATTTACCGGGCTCAAAGTTGCAAATGCTGCAAGACTTCCAAAGAAGGAGCAATTGCTATTTAATTCTACAACAAATGTCTTATCATCTGGAGCTGAAACTGCTAATGCATCAATATTGCCCGCAATAGCTTCCTCATAACCTTTCACCATACCAAGTACGGTTTCTGCATATGGTGCAGCAATTTCTGGATCGCATACACGTTTCCAACTATATACATAATCACTTGCAGTAAGTGCTTCCCCATTGGACCACTTTAATCCATCTCTCAAATGGAATGTCCATGTCAAACCGTCCTCAGAGATATCCCAAGTCTTCGCTTGACCAGGTGCAAGTTTTCCATCCTTATCTACGACAAGAAGACACTCAAAGGCATGAAGAATCATATTTCCGCCATCAACAGCACTATTTAATGCTGGATCTAAAGTTTCTGGGTTTGGTCCAATCTGAACCTTTAAATCTTTTCCTGCGGTTACTCCTGGTGTTTCTTCATTATCTGGAGATTTTGTTGTATTAGAACCTGCTTCTTTAGTAGCTTCCGGAGCTTTCGTCTGCTCATTGTTTGTATCAGTAGCTTTTTTCCCACAGGCTGATACTGTAAGTGCAATTACAAGGCACAATGATAATATAAGTCTTTTTTTCATAAACATCCTCCTCAATAATATTATAATCTCTTGGAATCTCTAAGCTTTTGGTTTCACTAGCTCTGGGATTCCTTTTTTATTAAAAATCCCCCACTTTTCTATCAATAAACCTTGATAAGGATATCGAAAAATTAAGGTATCACGCCCTTATGAACTATCTTTTTCGATTGGAGGCGATTTTTATATTCTCTGTTATCTGTTATCTCTGGTGTACATTTTCGCTTAACAATACTTTTTTGTTACTAATTTTCATGTAGTAATGATTTCTGTTTTCATTCTTTAGTTACATGCTGAAATATTGTGGCATGCAACAAAATGCTTGCTTTCTACTTCTTCCATCTTCGGTTTTTGCTCCGTACAGATTTCTGTTGCATATGGACATCTAGTGCAGAAACGGCATCCAGATGGTGGGTTTAGTGGACTTGGAACATCTCCCTTTAGGATAATCCGTTTACTTGCTTTCGCCTTGATAGGATCTGCAATTGGTATTGCTGAAATCAAGCTCTTTGTATAAGGATGCAAACTACGTTTGATTACTTCATTACTCTCTCCTAGTTCAATTAGGTTGCCTAGATACATAACTCCAATTCGCTTGGATATATGCTTAACAACCGCTAAGTCATGAGCAATAAATAGATAAGTAAGATCTAATCTTTCTTGCAAATCCTCAAACATATTAATAGTCTGGGCCTGTATTGATACATCCAATGCAGAAATCGGCTCATCGCAGACAATGAATTCAGGAATGACTGCCAAAGCTCTTGCAATACCAATCCTTTGACGTTGCCCACCCGAAAACTCATGAGGATAACGATTTGCATGTTCAGTATTAAGTCCAACATAATTTAACAATTCTATAATTCTATCTTCACGGTCTTTCTTATTCTGAATTAAGTGATGGATTTCAATTGGCTCTCCTATAATCTCACCGACCGTCATTCTTGGATTAAGGCTTGCATATGGATCTTGAAAGACAACTTGCATCTTCTTACGGTATGGCATCATATCAATTGCTATCTTTTTCTCTTTATCGAAAATGACTGTATTATTATAGATAATACGACCGTCAGTTGGTTCGTATAACCGTAAAAGACTTCGTCCTGTGGTCGTCTTCCCACAACCAGATTCGCCAACCAGTCCTAAGGTTTCTCCCTTTCTGATATAAAAACTTACATCATCCACTGCTTTTACATATTTTGCTTTCTTTCCAATCCCTCCAGCATGAAAATATTGTTTTAAATTTTCAACCTCTACTAGTTTTTCATTCATCCTTGCTACCTCCCCCCATCTCTTCCTTTTGGTTCATAAAACAGGTAGCAAAATGTGTTTCACTTACCGTCGTTACTGGTGGTACTTGCTGTAAACAGATTTTCATACAATTCCTGCAACGAGAAGCAAAAGAACATCCTTTAGGAAGATTCAATAAATCAATCGGAGTTCCCTCGATTGGAATCAATCTTGTATGCTCACTCATATCAATGCGAGGAAGACTTCTTAACAATCCTTTTGTATATTCATGTTTTGTATGATAAAAGATATCTTCTACTGTACCGTATTCTACAATTTTTCCTGCATACATAACAGCAATCTTCTCGCACATACTAGCAACAATACCAAGATCATGGGTGATTAATATAATTGCCATACCAAGCTTTTCTTTTAACTCCATCATTAGATCTAAAATCTGTGCCTGAATTGTAACATCCAACGCTGTAGTTGGCTCATCCGCAATCAATAGCTTTGGTTCACAGGCAAGTGCGATAGCGATCATTACTCTTTGCCTCATCCCCCCAGAGAGCTCATGTGGATATTGTTTTAGACGCTTTTCAGGTTCATTGATTCCTACTAGGTTCAGTAATTCCTTGGCATACTCTCTTGCTTCTCGTTTTTTCTTATTCGTATGTCTTCGAATTACCTCAATTATTTGATTTCCAATTGTATAGACTGGATTCAAGCTTGTCATTGGATCTTGAAATATAATAGAAATTTCATTTCCGCGAATCTTTTGCATTTCTTTTTCTGACATATTATGTATTTCATGACCGTTAAATTCTATTGTCCCACCAATCAGTTTACCTGGATATGCAGTCAAACCCATAAGACTATATGCTGTTACTGATTTACCCGAACCACTTTCTCCTACAATCCCAAGAACTTCTCCTTTTTTTAAATGAAATGACACATCATTTAATGCTTTCACCTCACCTGCCTGAGTAAAAAAGGAAAGTTGTTCATTCTTTATCTCTACTAGATATTCTGACATCACTTAATTTCCTTTCTTAATTTTTTAATCTTGGATCGAAAGCATCACGAAGTCCATCCCCTAACAAGTTAAAGCTAAGGATAATAACACTAATCAATACTGCAGGAGTAAACAACAGATACGGATATGTATTCATCCCATTGATTGCTGAACTTGCTAGACTTCCAAGCGAAGGAAGCGGTACCGCAACCCCCAGTCCTAAAAAACTTAAAAAACTTTCAGTAAAGATTGAAGATGGTATTTGTAATGTAGTTGTAACTATGATGGTACCAAGACAGTTAGTTAATAAATGTTTTCGTATAATCCTACTACTCTTAGCACCCAACGCTTTTGCAGCTAATACATATTCGCTTTCCTTTAAAGTTAAGATTTGGCTTCTTACCATACGTGCCATTCCCACCCAGTAAAGCAACGCAAATACAATAAAAATACTAATAAAGTTAATCCCCACCGTACGAATCCATTGAAATCCTGGAACCGTCGCTAAATTTTCTAAAGGAGTCTTTAGCGCAAATGATAGCAAAACGATGAGAAGTACATCGGGTATCGTATAAATAACATCTACAACCCTCATCATGACCAAATCCACCCATCCACCAAAATATGCAGAAATAGCGCCATAAATCGAACCAATAATCAAAATAATTCCGGTCGCAATTAGCCCAACCAATAAAGATATTCTACTACCCATCATGACACGAATAGCATAATCTCTTCCTAATTTATCGGTACCAAATATATGTGGAAATACCGATTCTCCTTTATCAATAGCTAGCTGCTCCTCTCTGGAATACTGCATTGGTGACAAATTGTTAGCTCCTTTGATCTGAACATCATAATCATATGGATAAAACATTGGTACAATAAAAGAAAAAACCATTATTATCATGATTACAATAATGCTGATCATAGCTATCTTATTCTTGGCTAATCGCCGAAAACCATCTCTCCAGAACCCAACGCTTTCTCTCATAATTACAAGACTTTGTTTTTCTTCCTTAGTAGCTGGAACAAACGCATCTTGATTTATGTTTATTTGAAAACTTAATCGATTCTCTTTCATCCTCCTGCACCTTCCTTAGCTTAATTTGATTCGTGGATCAACGAATTGATAAATGATATCCACTAGCATATTCATGATTACCAAAAAAGAAGCAAGAAATATCGTTGTTCCCATGATGAGCGTGTAATCTCGGTTTAGAATAGAACTAACAAATGCTCCTCCAAGTCCCGGTAGTGTAAAAATCTTTTCAATAATAAAGCTTCCTGTCATGGTAAATGCCATCATAGGACCTAGATATGTAATTACGGACAATACAGCATTTCGAAGTGCATGCTTAAACAAGCAAACGTACACTGGTAATCCCTTCGCTCTTGCAGTCCTAATATAGTCCTGACCAAGAACATCAAGCATAGAGGAACGCATAAGACGCATTATATAAGCAGTAGGATAGAAGGACAATGAAATTACTGGCATAATATAATGTCTCCACGAAGTCAACCCAAACGTCGGTAATAATTCCAGTTTTGAACCAAATAGATACATAAGAACAGTACAGATTACAAAGCTCGGTACTGCTATGCCACAAGTTGCAAATATACTAATAAAATGATCCAAAAACTTTCCTCTTCGCACTGCAGCAATACACCCTAGCGGGATTCCTACTAATAACGAAACAAGTATGGACACTCCCCCGACCTTTGCTGAAACTGGAAATTTCGACAGAATAATCGAAGAAACAGTTCGTCCTCTTTGCTTTAAACTACTCCCAAAGTCAAAATGCGATGCATCTTTTAGGTATGTTATGTATTGTTTGAACAGTGGCTTATCGAGTCCATACTTTTCATTCAATGCTTTTTGTGCCTGTACACTGATAGACTTTTCAGCCACAAACGGACCTCCTGGAACCATATTCATTAAGAAAAAGGTGATAGTTGCTACCCCCCATATCGTCACCACTGCCAAAATAACACGCTTCAGTATATACTTTAACATTAGAATACTCCTTTTCTCTTTTTAACTTGTCACTTTAAATCGTTAAAGTTTATTTGGTAAAATAAAGCAAAGGGTTCTTTTGAGATATCACACCTTTGCTTTCTATTCATATATATCATAAATGTTATTATCTGTCAATCTTATCTTTTTTTTGTTATTATTTCCTATATTATGTATTTGTTATAGTGATACCGTGTATCGTGGGTCAGTAGTAGGTCAGTAGTAAACCGTGTATCGTGGGTGTATCGTTGTATAACCGCTTAATAAATGTTGTTGTATAAAAGGTATCGAAGTATAGGAAAATGATGTGGTAAGATGTATATAAATGGTTTTATGGTGATGTGCTTAATGCTTGTTACATACTAAATGCATGTCAAGTTAAGTAAAGAAAGATGATATTATGAACCAAGCTGCTCTAGAGTTCAAAAAACAGTTACTCTTCTTCAAGCCATTATGGAAGAAAATAATTTTTTATCCTATACAAGCGTGGCATTAGGAAAGAGGTAGAATCCAATAGATTAGGTTAACTTAAAATAGACTTGACGGTTTTAAGTAAGAATAGTATAGTACAAGGAAATTAATATCTTTATAAAAAAACACTTGTAATCAACTAATTGTAGAAAGAGGTCTATATGAATAAAACAATTTATATCGCTGCTGGTTGTTTCTGGGGTAGCGAAAAATATTTTTCTTTAATACGTGGAGTTTTAAGTACGAAAGTTGGTTATGCAAATGGAACCACCTCCAATCCAACTTACGAGGACGTTTGTCATAACAACACTGGCCATGCAGAAACCGTTGAAATACAATATGATGACTCCATCCTGCCCCTTGAGAAACTTTTACGCTTATATTATGACGTTATTGACCCAACATCAGTCAACAGACAAGGAGGCGACCATGGTATTCAATATCGCACAGGAATTTACTATAATGATGAAGCCGATTTAGAGATAATAAAAATATCGCTACTAGAATTGGCTAAAAAATACGATAAACCGATTGCTATTGAAGTAAAACCACTGCTACATTTTTATGATGCAGAAGACTATCACCAGAAATATCTAGACAAGAATCCAAGCGGTTATTGCCACATAGGACAATGTGCTTTTGATTCTGCAAGGAATGCATAAATAAAATTCTACTTGAATAAGTAAATAAATTAGAGATTAATCCATATAAAGGTAAAGGTTATTACACGGCATTTCTCGTGTAATAACCTTATTTTCTTGTTTCTCTAAATATTAGTTTTTAATTCACGGGTGTTTAGGCCTATTTTCTTTTTACCCAAATAACAATTCTGTAATTTCTTGATGTGGATGATCCTTATCTTTATTATAAATACCAATCCCATGGATATCACTGCTTCTATCAGAGAACATTGGAAAAATAAAACCACAGTCTGGTTCTCCTGGTTCAAACTCTTCCTTCAACGGGCATATTGCACAGATCAGATACTCGAATACCTCCTCCGATTCCCCTATTCTTTCCTTATCAGTAGCTTTAACAGGGACATCATATCTATCATGAAATACAAAGATCGCATACTCCTTACTTGACTGATATTTTTCAGATACGAGTTCGTAGAATGTTTCCATTAATGCATCGTTTTTTAATCCACAGGACCTCATCCCCTGTAACAACTGCCACATGCTACCATTTTTCTGGTTTTCCTTTTCAAAATGATATCCTTTTAGATTTTCATTGGTATCAGAAAATGGAATTGCTTTAGCAATCAACAAATTCTTTTGTTTCTCTTTTGCTGATAACTTTAAAAAATTAGTATTGAAAGTTCCATCTATGTATCCTTCACTATCAATGTAGCTTCCTGCGATTCTTGTAATGGATGACCTGCTGACTGTCATTCGCCTTGTAAGTTCGAGCATGTCCTCTCTGTTTATCATTGTTTTCTATTCTCCTTTACTATTGGTATTAGTGTGTTAACGCCTTTTTATAAAATTGTCATTCTCCATACCTCTACCCTCTGTGTTGCATATGGCAAACCGATCTTATTGAATCGATGGTTTCAACCAAAACGCGTTCAGTAAATCTATAATACACTATATTATTCCAGCAATCAACTTCCACTTCCTAGTTTAGTTGTGCCAAAAGAGCATACAATTTATACTCGTAGATTAAAACTGTTCCTACCAAAATTACATATAATATTAATCTTAATTAGTACTCATTTTTAGTTTACAATTCCTCCATGCATAAAAAGAACAGGAGCCATGTCTGACCCCTGCTGTTGACTGTACCATGATATTTTCTAATTTTTTTCAAGAGCCTCTAATGATATCTGCAATAAATGGCTGCATGATGTGGCTTCCTAAATAATCACATCATCCAATTTACTTTTTAGCCAGTAACAAATCCATGACTTCATTTCTCATTATATGAATATAAACTTCATTTTCTTACCGGTGGATGTAAATCCCACTCTGGAAAACAGCTTGCAAAACCTTCAAGATTTTGAGTCAGCACGACTTTTTCCATTTTCATTAAGTCCGAATCTGACTGTCCAAACATTGCTTCTAAATCGTCAAAATCATCATTACCCATTCTATCCATATTAACATCTCCTAAGCTATGATATCTCTAATTGGTCCATTATTAAACTGCTGAGCTATACTTTTTGTTTCATTCCATTGATTAATACAAGCTTTTATTTTATTCTTGCCTTGTAAGTTAATATTCATATACTTCTGATTAATTGAATCAATATTAGCATTAATATCTCTCTTTGATTTACTTATCATCAACGCACAAAATCCCGCTCCCAATACTGATATTACTCCAACCGGCAACTCGACAATTAGCATAATGAAAGCAATAATTCCAAGTAAAATAGTGCCAATCATCCAGTTTTTTGGTGTGTTCGTAGTAGCATTTATAACCTCTTGATTACAGCGTCCAGATAAATAGTTATCATAATCAGCACATAGCTGGTTATAGTTGCTTCCGTCTGATGTTGTCCCTATCCATCCGTTTACATTCATTGTAATGCTCTCTGGGAAATCCGCTTTCTTTTCTGTGATATAACTATGAAATCCCTTTTTAATATATCCACTAAGGAATGATACCGCAGTTTTTTTCTCCGAAGGTGAAACATCTCCTTCCGTACTAATTACTTTTGTCATTTGCTCTACAAGATTAAGAGCTTTTACCTGTCTTAATCGTTCCGCTTCTACAATTGCTTCTTTAGCTGCATCCGTATCTCCATCAAACTTTTTAACTGCTTTAAGATACTCTTCTTCCCTTCTAAGAGGCTCTTCTTCCTCATCATATTTACTTATGAGAGAAATCAAATTCTTGTCGATCGTTGCTTTAAGCCGCTCCTGATCAACATAAGCATTGACTATTCCTGTAAAGTTTTCAGCTATTGCATCAACAGAATTAATTCTGCTGACATAAGCATTGATTCTAGAATACTCTTGAACGCTATCTTTAAGATCAGGATAATGTCCCTCTATTCCACTATGGAACTTATCACAATACCCTTTCCAAAGATCTTCCTGATCTTTTTCAAAAAGGCTACTACTTCCTCTAATTTCATTAATCCACTTTGTTATGTAATCATCACACATATGCTTATCATCTGGCCCAAATACTCCATTCACATATGCATCTATATATGTGAAAGTACCTTCCGAAAAATTTGCTGCATCCTGTTTAGCAAAATAGATAGAAAGCCACTCATAGCATGTCTGAACCTTATTATTTCTTCGGCAGATCAACGCCATCGTTAGTGCTGTTCTTTCTTCATCTCTCTTAACCGCTTCAGCAATCGCTCTCTCTGCAAGATCTCTATCATTACCAATCCATGCCGCTACCGCTACTAAACATGGAGCTAACCAATATTTAGGAGTTGACAGCATAAGTTCTTCTGAAACCCTTGATATCGTAGACTTTTTTACAAGTGCTAAATCTGTAGCCTGAAGAACTCCAAGCATTGTCTCTCTTACAACTTTATAATTACCAAAGTTTTGCTCGAGTTCTTGTCTAACTCTAACAAACTCTGTCGAGGCTTGTTGAAGTGCTGCCGATTTCTTCTGTTCAATCATCATTTTTTGAAAACTATCAGCCAAATTTTTCAAATCATCATTAACTTGATCAAGCGAGGTACTTATGTTATTAATGTGGTCATTTACTTTAGCTGTGAATTGTGTTAGATTGTCTACTTTTTTTTCTAACCTATTAATGTCTAATTGACTTAATTCTGCCATCTTGTATCACCTCTCATTGTATATTAGCATCTTCTTTATATTTTTCTCTTTTTTTTAGATAAGAATTAACAAATTTATCCTTTAATTCTCTTGTCTTAATCGCATTTATTATTTTTCCAACTGGTAAGATAAATTTATCATAAAAATATCTCGTTTTAGAGTGCAAGTAAAAACAATTACTTGTATAAGGAGAATCTGGGTTTTCTTCAATTGCCTTTAATAAAGCAAAGCATGTTTTAGGGATGTCGCAATGTTCTGCAAGTTCCTCATAAATCTCTATAAGATTATTTGTTAGAAAATCCATTGATGATCTTCTTTTAATTAAATATGGACATAGCTTATCTACAAAATCACATAAATCTGCTGAATCTTCTTCAGACTGCATGTTTACAGCAATTAATCTAAGAGCATCCTCTTCATAGTCAACCATATTATAAGCTGATGCTAATAAAAGCTTCTTTATTTCCTGCACCTCATCATATTCAAGTGCTAAATCCTCAACCTCATGAAAGAAACTCTTAAACGAACCCTCTTTTTTCCTAACAAATTCATCATAGTATGCCATAATATAAAGTGCAGGTGCATTATCCTTAGATATATTTAAAACATCCAAAGCGTAATGCTGAGAATCCTCAAACTTTCCTTCAGCAAAAAAACTAATAGCATTTTCTTTGCTAAACATTACTTTTCCATTAGCGTTAAGGGTTGCTCTAGAATAGTACTCCTCCTTACCACATTGATTACAAGCTAAAATTCTACTCTTAGGATCGAAGACCACATTGCTACTACCACAACCGTGGCACTGTAAACCTCCTAATTCCATCGTATTTACCTCATTCTAATTTATCGTTGAAACTACACTGTTTCTAGTTTTCCAAGTAGCTGTAGCTTCCTGAATTTTCTTGTTAATCTCATCTTTGTCCTTATGTTCAATAATCAAACTTTGTATTTGGTTTAGCTGCAATAGAAAAAGTTTTTGTGAATTCTCAGAAAATTCCTGAGATACATTAGAACTATAATCAACTATTTCTTTTAGTTTAAGTAACTGCTTCTTTATGTCAGAATCTGTAGTAACACTAAGCATAATCGCCAGTTGGGAAGAAATCGAAGTTATAGGTCTTATCTTATCTGCTGAATGTCTTGTCTGAACATCTACACGTGCTACAAATCCATCTGTGTAGAGTCTAATAGAGATAAATGTAACAAAAATCACCAAATTAAGCACTACCAATACTACGTTTAACTTTCCTGTTACTCGAAATACAAAATATGTATTAATAATCACTGAAACTAATAGATAAACTGCAGTATAATACACCGGTATGTAGCTTATTTCTGTTGTATTTCTATTATTATTTTTCTTAATAAGTAATAGAGAAACTCCTGCGACTACATAAGATATAAAGCCAAAGCCAAAACCACCCCAGAAATAAAACCCAGCTCTATCATAGTCTGCAAATACCAACACAATTACACACCAACTAATAAATGTTAGAAGCTCGATTATAGATAATTTTTCAATACCGTTTTTTCTATGCATTGTGATTTATCTCCTTATGTTAAATTTTAGTACCACATTCAGCGCAGAACTTAGCACCCTGAGCTAGCTCCTTACCGCAGCTAGGGCATACATTAGAAAGTCGCTTTCCACATGATAAACAGAATTTTGCTCCCTTCACTATAATCTCTCCACAATCAGAGCATCTTAATTCTTCCGTCATTTTACTACCGCAATTGAAGCAAAACTTTGCACCACTAGGATTCGATGCTCCGCAAGAATGACAAGTAGCTGATTCCGTTTTCTTAGGTTGCATCATGTCTACATTTCCAATCGTAGCTTGAGCTAAATTTCCCATTCCAGCTCCAACTGCACCGCCAACTCCAACTCCCATTCCAAGACCCATTCCGACGCCCATAAACGTCGACGACGTTCCTTCATTTGATGCTGCAGCCTCCATAACGCCAAATGACTGTTCTTGTTGATATGTATATCCTTCTCTTTCACGCATACGTGCTCTTGCAGCAGATTCAATGTCCATCTTTCTAGCTGTTCCTTCGGCCTCAAGCTGATCACGTTTTCTCTGAATCTTCATCTCATTAATAGCTCGTAAATCTTCATCTGGAGCATTGATATTATGAAATGAAAAGTTATCTAATGATAATCCAAAGTCATCAAAATGTTCGATTAACTTCATGTATATATTCTCGGAAAACTCTGATAAACGCGTGCTGATTTTAAGTATTCCAATACCTTGATCAATCATACTTTTTGCTAATAAGTCAGGAACATATTCCAAAATCTTTGCACGCATAAATTGTACTAACTCATTTCTAGTATAATCTGCTCTTGTTCCAACTACCTTATGTAAAAATTTTCTTGCTTGAACCGCTGAAATACTTGTATCCACCTGCTCAATATGAACTCCGAACATTCCAAATGCTCTAACGTGAACGTTAATTTCCTCTTCTGGATCCATTACAACGATTGGAGCTTGAGTTCCCCAAGATAATTCATTCATATATGTTGTATTTATAAAATACACCGTGCTATGAAATGCTGACTCACCACCTGTTAAGGAATGACCTATGTTCCTAAATGGTGCAAATCTGCTATCACCTGTCTCAAGCTTAATCTTACATGGACCATTAAATACCGATACTTGAGATTGTCCACTGCCATCCGAATCAACGGAATTTCCAGCTGACATATTATTAGTAAATATTGCCATTTGTGAAGGGTTTACAATTAAATACGAGCCATTAGGAAAATCCTCATATTCAAACTTGTGAACAATCAGGCTTGCTTCTTTGTCACTTTCCGGTTCCCATTTAATAACATCGACTGAAAATGCACCCAATATCCCACTATGTCGCTTCTCTTTTAGGTTATTACTTTGAAATAATGACATATTAATCACCTTTCTATCTTTTGAGTATATTTCACAAATTTTAACGAAATATCATTATTTCATTATATGGATTTACTACATAATTGTCAACAAAAGTATATTTTTCTACATTTTTCTATCTATCATTCTCTCTACCACCTATTGCACATGCTACGAGGTATTCCGCAAAGGCTCATAGTTCAGCACTATCCATTAAATCTGAATTCACCCATTTCTAATAAAGCTTTCGTGTGTTCAAGATCCGAGCATTTTCTCAATATATCTTTCAACATAGGCTAACGGAGAATGCCATCTCATTTATTTGTCGATACTTTGTATAATTCAATCATCTAATGAAAGGAATTCTCTATATGCGTGTTCGAAGAACAATAAAGCCAATAGTCGCAATAACAAAAAATGAAAATGAGTCGCTTGCCATTGAAGAAGGACTTCAGCTTATCCATTTTTCAACCATGATTTCATCTGAAGATGTGGTAGTTATAACACCTAACTGGGTCTCCCCAGCCACCCCTTATAGCGGTAGAGTTGTAGGACCTGAAAGTTTACGGAGCATTATACGACTAGTAAAGCGTTGTAATCCTAAAAGAATTGTCGTTGCAACTGGCCCTGGTGACGAGGATGTAATTAGTCTGATGGAACAAGTAGGATTTGCAAGTATAATAAAAGAAGAAAAAGTAGAATTCATAAATCTTAACCAAGGTCCATTTATTAGTATTGATATCAACCATCCTTGTCCTTCCAGACTATGCTTAAATCAGCTATTTAATGAAATGACCTTTCTTATCTCCTTTACACAGCTTAAAATTCATGAAGAAGCAACCATTTCTGCTGCGATTAAGAATATTACTATGGGTTGGCCTGCCGGGGATGAACAAGGTTATCCAAAAAAAGATCTTGGTATTCATAATGATTTACATGATTTTATCGCTGTTATGTTTGAGAAATTCACAATTGATGTTTCTATTGTCAGCGCAAGCCCTGCTATGATTGGCACTGGTCCACATAAAGGAACTGCCATTCATACTGGAATGGTTTTATGCGGTACAGATCCTGTAAGCACCGATGTAGTTGGTGCAAGATTACTTGGCTTTAAACCACAAGCCATACATTATCTTCATAAAATAATTAAAAAGGGACTTGGACGAAGTACTTTTGATACAAAAACAAACAAAGGAATCTATTTTCCTGGAATTTCAATCGAAAAAGCGGAAGAAGAATTTAGCCGTGAGGCTTATAATAAGCAGTTTGCGGTAGACTCCGAGCGAGAGGATTCCTAAGTACTGCTCTTGAGCTTGATTAAGATGGTCTGGGTATTGAAATTATTTTGTTAGCGCACTCTAAGTATAACCTTTCTATAAGGTCAAGAGTAAATAATAATTTTAAGTAATTAACTAAAACTTAGCACTTAAACAAGTGCCTATGCACCTTGAAAATTCAATAAGAACTGGCATAAAAATAGCATGAAACCTACAGGTTTGATATAATTGAGTTGTCTAGAATCAATCATATACCTGAAGGTTCATGCTATAAAATAAGTATCTGTTTCTGCTGATTCTCTAACAGAAGCTACTTTGGTATTTTACTACGAATTTCATCTTCAAAGATAATTTATTATTTTATTTCTTCCATCATTGTTTCTGCTGCAATTGCACCAAAGGACATTGCAGAATCAAAACCATAAGCATAGGTTCTACCATCTTTTTGTTCTACAGAACCACAAACATCACCTGCAGCATAAAGACCTGGTATTACTTTACCGTCTTCTGTTAAAACGTGTGCTGAAGTATCAATCTTTAATCCACCTGTTGTCAAATAAACGTTAGGATCTACTCTGATTGCCCATACACCTGAACTTGTCTCAATGTAAGGAAGCTTATCTCTGCCCCATTCATCTTTCTCACCTGCCAAAGCTAATTCATTATTTTTCTTTACTGTCTCAGCTAAGTTTGGTAAGTTTAACTGCTTTGCACAATCCTCTAAGGAGTCATATTTTTTAGCTTCTCCCTTTTCAAAAATAGCTTTATAAGCGTCAAATCCATAAGCTTCATTGTTACAAGTCATAGCTGCTGCTGCATCATCAAAGATATAGTAGAACGTATCACCATGTACTGGATCAGCTTTTGCCGCTGCCATCATAGAGTGATTATTCTTCATGATGTTACCAAACTGGTTACCATTTACATTTACAATAATACCAGGTGTTGTAAGATGCATGAATGCAAGTTCAAAATGAGTATCATAACTTGCTAAGAAGCCTGGCATATGTCCGCCCATGCCTTCGATACCAGCACCATATTTCATACCAAGTAATAAACCGTCACCAGTTAAAGATACTGGTGCATTAAAGTAACTTCCTGACCATTCAGGGAAATACTGATCGATTAACTCTTCATTTTTAGCAAAACTTCCGGAAGCTAGTAATACCGCATCTGCATTTACGTTCCATACAGTACCATCTTCACCTTCTGCAACAAGTCCAGTTATTCTGCCTGTTTCATCCTGTTTTAAATCAGTTACTGGTGTAGCGTAGATAATACGTCCACCCTTTGCTTCAATACGTTTTACTAAGAATTCCATTGCATAACCAGTACCACCCTGGTAACAACCTGGTGCAAAGTATGGATAAGAATAACCACTGCGGCTACCTAAGGTTGTGAAACCTACACCGATATTTGCCATCCAGTCATATAACTCACCCGCTTTTGTAAATACAGCCTTTGTAAATGGTAATTCCTTATTGAATCCAGGTGCACTCTGATCAGACATTCCTAAAAATGCTGCACTTAAGGTTTCCCAAGAACCATACAATGGACTTCCAAGACCCCAGTTGTTAAAAATCTCTGAATCAGAGATTACAAGTCCACCATAAGTAGTCGGCATAGAACCACCAGGAATGTCTTGTTTTTCAAATAGAATGACATCTTTTACACCCATATCTAACAGGCGCGCTGCTGCAAATAGGCCAGAAGTACCCGCACCCATAATAGCAACTTGTACGTTTTCTTCTACTTCCTTTTTCACTACCTCTTCTTTGGCTGGCTCTACATTGTACTTTGCAACATCTCCACCAGCTTTCTCAACTGCTTGCGAAACAGCCTGCTTAATAGCATTTGATGTGATTGTTGCACCAGAGATTCCATCAATATTGATACTCTGTGCTTCGACAATTTTACCTGGCATACGTGCAGTTGCATAAGTACCGATACCCTGTGTCTCACTCTGGGATACCACTTCTACAGACTTAATTTTTTCATCGACAAATAAGGTAGCAACCGTAATCAGCCCTTCATGACCAACCACATCGATGACATACTTACCATCTGTTACTTTCTTCTCTGCCTGTTCCTCTCCTCTAGCTAAAGATAGTGCTGTTTCTACCGCAGCAATCAAACCTTTACTGGAGTAGGTAGCACCTGTTACTGTGTCTACCTCTGCTTTATTCTCTTCCACCATCTTTGCAGATAATTGCTCAATCGCCTTGTCCCCAATACCAGCGGTTTCCTTTGCTCCTTCTGCTTTGATTTCTGTTATTTTATTCTCATCTACAGTTACAGTAACCTTGATTTCTCCACCAAAACCCTGTGCACTTGCCGTATAAGTTCCCGCAGTGTAGATTCCCTTTGTGGCCTCAGATGGCGCTGGTGTTTCTGTTTCAGTTGGATTGTCTGGTGTCTCTTGCTTGTCAGTTTTACTACAGCCAACTGCACCAAATACCAATGATGTGATTAATACTGATAAAATAACCTTCTTTCTCACTCTTCTCTCTCCTTTTATCGCTTGTTTATTTTTTGACAATCTTGTCTTTACTAAGTATAGATTATCAAATGTTTGAGAGTTCAAGTGATTCCAAGAAAATAATTTAATGCTAAGAAATGAGAATCTTTAAGAGATATTTAGATTCTAACAAGTATTTAGATTCTAGTAAGTATTTAGATTCTAATAAATATTTCGATTCTAATAAGTATTTCTATTCTCG
>ERZ791922.438-NODE-438-length-27132-cov-3.183329_pt1 | contig 27132 bp, 28 predicted proteins | sample MGYA00510134_ERZ791922 | MGnify/ENA primary metagenome ERZ791922 (study PRJEB30046, sample SAMN00792101) | human gut metagenome | study: EMG produced TPA metagenomics assembly of the A metagenome-wide association study of gut microbiota in type 2...
GCCGGCTGCTGTCAGTCTGTTTCATTGTTTCTGATCTGTGATTCTCTGAATTTTTCATGTTTGCCTCCTTGTTATCATTCCCGTAAGGGATACAATACATTTAGCACAGTTAAGAATTCTGTCTCTTTATTCGATTGTTTCTGTTTCCCGGCTTTCTTTGCCGGATTCCCGTTCCGCCAGGATCCGGTCAATGATCTTTGAGGCTGTCTCCTCTTTTGACATTTTCCCGAGTGAGATCTCCTCATTTTCCGTGATAATGGTCACCACGTTCGTATCCCCGCCAAATCCCGCGCCTTCTACTCGCAGGCTGTTTGCCACGATCATGTCCAGATGCTTTTTCTGAAGCTTCTGTCTGGCGTTCTCGAGCAGGTCTTTTGTCTCCATGGCAAATCCGCACAGGAACTGCCCCTGCCGCTTATGTTCTCCGAGATACGCAAGGATATCGTCTGTCCGCTCCAGCTCCAGGGTCAGCTCTCCGCCTCTTTTCTTAATTTTTTCACCGCTCACATGTTTTGGGCGGTAGTCTGCTACCGCGGCTGCCTTGATGATGATATCCTGCTCTTGGGCCTGCCCGCTCACAGCCTCAAACATCTCTCTTGCGGACTTTATCTCCAGAGTATGGACGAACTGCGGCTTCTTCAGCGCGGTCGGTCCGCTCACAAGCGTCACAGACGCGCCCCGCCGCGCGCACACTGTGGCAATGGCATATCCCATTTTACCCGTAGAATGATTTGTGATATAGCGCACCGGGTCTGCTGCTTCCTGAGTCGGTCCCGCGGTCACAAGGACATTAAGCCCCTGCATGTCCTTTTCGCAGGCGATCTCCTGAAGGATATACTCAAGCAGCAGTTCAGGCTCCGGCATCTTCCCTGTCCCTGTGTCGCCGCATGCCAGATATCCCACGGCCGGGCTGATAACCTCATACCCGTACCTCTCCAGGATCTTCATGTTGTCCTGCACGATCGGATTTTCAAACATATTTGTGTTCATCGCCGGCGCGATGATCTTCCTGCACCTGCATGCCATCACGGTTGTCGTCAGCATATCATCCGCAATGCCGTGAGCGATCTTTCCGATCACATTGGCGCTTGCCGGGGCGATCATTACCACGTCTGCCTTCTTCGCCAGCGACACATGTTCCACACTGTACTCAAAATTCCGGTCAAATGTGTCTACCAGACACTTGTTTCCGGTCAGAGTCTCAAAAGTGATGGGATTGATAAAGTTCACCGCATTCTGTGTCATCAGCACATGTACATCCGCGTTCAGCTTCTTGAGCGCGCTCGCCAGGGACGCGGTCTTATACGCGGCGATGCTTCCCGTGACCCCGAGCAGGACTGTCTTTCCCTTTAACATAGGTTACCCCCTTTCTTAAGTTCGACAGAACCGTATGCGCCCGCCATGCGGACGCTGTCTTTCAATTTCGTGTGAACATCCCGCACCTGCGTCGGGATTGCTCCGGTTCCGCTTTATTATATGGCATGAAAGCCGAAAAATCAATCCGATCCGGAAATACAGTACGTGTCAAATAGTGTTGGATTTTCTCCCGATTTTCCTTTATAATAGCAGGCAGTAAAGGAGCGTACGTTATGCTGAGATCATACATTGCATTTGACATAGAGACAACGGGGCTGAACCCCATGGAAAATGAGATCATAGAGATCGGAGCGCTGAAAGTGCGGGACGGCAGGGTTGCGGAACGGTTTATGGAATTCATCCATCCCATTTCGCCCATCTCCCCGATGATCACAGGGCTTACCGGTATCACGAATGAAATGGTGGCGGACGCGAGATCCCGCAGTCAGGTGGTCTCTGACTTTCTGGATTTCTGCGGGGAAGACATTCTTGTGGGACACAATGTGATCTTTGATTACAGTTTTGTGAAATGCAGCGCTGTACAGGATGGGCTTTCATTTGAAAAGATGGGGATCGACACCTTAAAGATCGCAAAAAAAGTGCACGCTGACCTGGACTCAAAAAGCCTGGGCAGCCTGTGCGATCACTATCATATTGAGAACAAAGCCGCGCACCGCGCCTATCATGACGCGCTCGCCACAGCAAAACTTTACCAGACGCTGGCGCACTATTTTGAAACAGAAGATCCCAAGCTCTTTAAACCCGTGCAGCTTACATATAAAGTCAAAAAACCCCAGCCTGCCACGCCGAAACAGATTTCTTTTCTGACAAGCCTGATCCAGAAACGGAGCGTAAAAATGGAATGGGATCCGAAGACACTGACAAGGAGCGAGGCATCCCGGATGATTGACGGGCTGCTGAAGGGATAAGCTGTCAAAAGGAATCGTTTTTTCTGACGATTCCTTTTCCTGCAACTATAATTATTATTCAGAAAGTATTTTCAAATAATACTTACTAAGATTTTCTTTTATACTTTCTATAACTGTTGGATCATTAAAATTCTTATGAGCTTTCTTACTCAGTTTTGCAATCTCCATATGAATTTTATTTTCTTTATCAAATTTCGGTATTCTAATTCTAGGTCTTATAGGAAAAGATCTTGAATCAGATGATTGCATCATATAATCATATACCACTTTTGAATTCATAATTCCGCAAATGTAATGAGCTTCATTCAATGTAATGTAATTGCCGTCAATATCCTCACAAATAGATACTGCATGGTTTTGAAATAATGGCCGTTTCTTTCCACCCCACGAAGTATCAACCTCTCTTATAACAGCTGCCGCCCATTTAGTATTATCCCTGAACACCACATAATTTTTTGCATAGCTATACTCACCCACTCTTGCTAAGGCATAAAAATCAGCATTATTTTGTCCGATTATTCTCTCATTATATTCTGTCTGGTTAAGGATAAGCTTTTTATTATCATTGTAATACTTAGCCAACTGAGGTGCCACCCTAGAAAGCCTTTTCATCTCGATAGGCACTCTCGGATTACGCTTCTCATATGGAAATGGAACGATATAATTGTCAAACTCGACATGAAATGGTGTAATATCTTTTCCTTTAACCATTGGATGTAGATATTTTGTCTCAAGGAGAACGCTTCTTTCCGGTAACTTATACTTTGACTTTTTATTCTGCATATTCTTTAGGCATGTACGAGTTTTTGTTCCCGGCATATCTGCAAGCTGAAACGCCATCAACTCTTGTGGATAAAACTCAATCCCTTCTCTGCCAATATATGACGATGTACCGCCAATACGCTGAAAATCATCTATCTCTTCCCTTGTATCTACCGATGAAAAGAAATTTTTATCGTCATTACATACAGCTAAATACTTATGCTGAACATCAAAGTAATCATCAATATGGAGCTCTTCTAATCCGTCAATATTTTTCTTAGCTTTCTTAATATACCAATCTGTTTCAACACCCTTCTTGTAATCTACTTCATCCCGTCTCATGTAAAAGGTAAGGAATTTTTGAGTAACAGGCTTAAAGGGGTGCCCAGCCATTTCTTGATTTCCGGTTCCATCGCCTTAATCAAATCCGCTATACTCATGGATTTTGTGAGTTTTGTTTCCCCCTTTGTAACTTCCGCCTTCTTAGCCAGTTCTTCTTTTACAGTTGTCGTTCTTCCTGCCATCTGCTTTTCCTCCATAAAAAAAGAGAGACAGGATACTGCTCCTGTCTCTAATGAATCTTTACTTTTTGTTTACTGCTCCTGTTCTATATTCAGCAGATACGTTTCTGCCGCCTCCAAAAATATCCTCGCTTCACTCACTTGTGTTTCTGCCTCTTTCTTACTTGCTATGAAAAAATCATCATAATCCGATTTTTCCCTCAGAAACGAACTATTCTTTATAATTACAGATAGCGCTTTATCTAAGATTTCCGTTTTCAGGTATTCCCTGTTGAAAAATGCGATAACCCCGGAATGTTTGGAAGAATCGAATCCTTTCAAGATATTCAGTGCACGCATAGCATGAAACACAGCATAATATGAACGGTTAATAGATGTTTTATACTGGCGGATATTCAGATTCCCCTCCGCTGCCTCTAACATTTCCTTTGCCCGTTCCATGCGGTATTTTGCTAATTCTTTTAAGCTGCCTTCCAAAGTATGATCCCCTCCTCCTGCACATTTTTATAGAATGGAAGTATCTTCCCCCATTTTTCCATGCGTTCCTCCGGGATGTCTATAATCGAAAACACTCTGTCATACTTCAAATCCATATCCGCAGACCATTGAAAAAATTTCTCTTGAGTTTTCTCGTCTATATCTTCTCTCATAATAATCGCAATATCAATATCACTTTCCGGCGTCGATTCTTCCCTAGCCACAGAGCCATAAAGAATAATCATCCGCATATTTTCATGAAAAATTTCTCTCAGCCCATGTACCAGTTCCTCTTTCATCATCTCTGACAACATTTCAGACACCTCCTTATGATCTGTTTTTTTCATTATATCAAAGGGTACCCTAGCTTTCAAGAACCGCATTTTTGTCTTTTACGCGCTTCTTTATTCTTCGCTATCTGCTATTCATCCCATATCTTTTTAATCAGCCAATACAAAAGGCGTTCTCTAATTTTCATTGTTTCCTTTTTTACAGGCGGTAGGATTCCCCACCGCCGTATAATCCGTTTATTTTATGCTGCCTTAATCATAAACCGTCTGCTCACCGTCTCTTTCCGGTACTTGTCATAAATATCTGGCAGTTCTTCTTTCAGGCGTTTCTCATCAAGACGGTTACTGCACACAGATTTCCAAGACACCCGGTAATGCTCATTCTCAGCGAACTCCGCTTCCCCAAGATACAGTTTCAACTCCTGTTCAATCTGCTTTTTCTCGGTATCCATGCGTTCGATTATCCCAAGAAGTTCCTGTCTGCGCTTTAATTTTTCGTCAAATCCAATCAGAGGAATACTTTCTGACACGGACTGTCTGTAATACTGTGCAATCACACTGTCTGCGATCTTTGATCCATCCGGGTTCGGCAAAACTCTTTTCTGTACATGGTTCTCCCAGAAATCCCGTTCCACCTCTATCAGATAGTTTATTAGCTCTTCGTCTCGTTCAATTCTATACCATTTGAACTCCCTGCCGTAAATCAAGACAGCAATATACCAACAGTCCGCACCTGTCACCACCTATAATGATGACACTGTAATTCATAATGTATAGGAATCTGTCCGTTTTTCCAGTAATCTGCCATATATGGGCTTGCTGTTTTACATTCCAGTCCGGCATTTTCCCCGACCACCATGCGATCTACATCCGCAAGCATGAAAGGATACTGCTCATTATAAAATATAGCATTGGCACGACGCACCTTTTTCCCGCTTGCTTCCATGAATCTCCTTGCCACATAGTCCTCAAATGCCCTGCCCTGACGCATAGCCTCGTTATCTATCTGCTCTGTCTCCTCTGTTGTCTTATCCAGATACACCGCCATCGCAGAACGATACGGGTTCAGTCCGCAGACCGCTCCTGCATCCGATCCTCCAATTCCTTTTTTACGGTATGCTAACCATATCTTTTCATCCATCCCCACAGTAGAGACTAATTTTTTCATGCTGACATTATCTCCTTTTACGCTGCGCACATCATCTGATACGCTTTATCAATCAGAGGATTTCCCTCAACTGTCCGGGCAAACAGATTCTCCTTATAGTTTGCTGTCTTTCTAAGGGGCTGTGCATGGGTTGCAAAATCGGATACCGCATTGATAAAACGATAGGCATTGTTCCCAACGTCCTGCAAATCCGGCGCATCAAAATAGCGGAGCTTCATATCTTCCTGAAGTCGCTTCATGTTCCGTACTTGCTGAGGAGTAGAACCATCCTCCACCGGCAGAACCTCCTTCTTTTGCAATTTCTGATACCGCAAAAATTCTGTCCCTATATTTTTCAAATTCTTTCCACTCCATGATTTGTTGTACTTCAGCAATTTCCTCCATAATTTTCCGCTCTATTTTTTTACTGATTTCATCATTCCAATTATTTGCCTGATTATAATTGTTATAAATCTCTCTAATTTTTATATCCATAATAATCTTGCGAGCTAAACCTCCGCTACTCCTCTCTCCAACCAGTCTTTTAATGTGTATTCTTTTTCTTCTTCTGCCCACTCATCATCCATAATATAACGACGACCTTCCTTTTCTACTTCTGATATCTCAGTCCTTGTCAGTAGCGTCCCCCAGAAGTTTACCAGAACCCCTTTTGCGACTTCACAGGGGATTCCCTGGCAGCAATCATCATGCCTGACTTCATACTGATATAATCCTTTTGGTACGCTATCGCGTTCTATCCTGTTGCATGAAAACAATGCTTCCCGACCAAAGACCGTTACCACCTCAAATAACTCACTATCTGCTTTATATCTCATTTCACCCACTCCTGTTCTACTTTTCATCTTCTAAAATCAAACTAAGCCGGGGTCTTTCCGCCCCGGCTATATCAATATAGTCTTTATATATCAATTTTTCTTAACAATTCCCGACTTTTCTTATATCTTCCCTGTTACAATTACCTTTTTCCATCTGATTTTTCCTTAATAATAAAACACCAGAGGAATCTTCGTATATAACTAAAACATTCCGGTAATAAATCATCTTTTTCAGGAGGCGTTCAAAATGTCAAATCTACTTACACCCAATTTCACGTCATATAATGAAAATGAGCCTGCTTTAATGACTGCTCTAGAACTTGCCGACTATTTGGGCGTTGGGAAAAACAGGGCTTACGATCTATTAAAGTCCGGCGAAATAAAAGGTTTCCGCATAGGCTCTGTTTGGAAAGTAACAAAAGTCGCTGTCGATCAGTATATCTACAAAAAATCCGGGCTTTGATTCAGCCCGGACTTTCTTCCCTTTCTCTCATTATATTTCTCCCTCCTGCTCTCGTATAAATTTGTCATTAACAATGCACTTGCCGTCATCTCCAAAAGATGTTTTCGTCACTTACTCTCTTGAGAAAATTGTTTATAATATCCCATTTTGGACATTTTTTGGACATTCTTGATTTTCTTACATAATCATGGTATACTACAAAACGCTAAAAGTAGCGTAAACACGTTGTTTTTAGCACATTATTATCGTGTGTTCGAGACCTTCCACACGTAAAACAAAACTAAAGGAGAATTGAAAAATGAAAGTATTCAAACACCTCAATGTGCTTTTCATGGCACAGGCGGCGATGATCGCCGCGATCTACGTAGTCGTGACACTGCTTGTCGCACCTTTCGCGTACGGAGAGGTACAGATCCGTTTATCTGAGGCTCTGACCATCCTTCCGGTATTTACCCCAGCCGCGATCCCAGGATTATTTATCGGATGCCTTATCAGCAATATCCTCGGCGGATGCATACTGCCGGACATCATATTCGGAAGTCTTGCAACTCTGATCGGCGCGGTATTTACATGGCAATTGCGAAACAGGAGTAAATATCTGGCACCCCTTCCGCCGATCATCGCAAATGTACTCATCGTACCTTTTGTTCTGAAGTATGGATATATGGTGCCCCTGCCCATTCCGTTCATGATGCTGACTGTAGGTATCGGGGAAGTGATTTCCTGCGCGGTGCTCGGACTGATCCTGCATGCCGCGCTCAGCAGATATAAGGGACTGATCTTCCGCCGGGCGGCGCATTAAAAATCATTACATTAAAAAAATAAATAAGCAGAAAAAACACCAGCCGGAGAAGGACATATTTCCTCTCCGGCTGATATTTTTTCTATTTTTATCGGATATATCCGATAAATACATTGCCGCCGCTCTCTGCCATAGTTTCCATCTCATTGATCCCCACAGTGTTCGCCGCGCCGCTGTCCGGGTCAATATAAGTGATATCTGTCGTACTGTATCCGATGATCAGTACTGCGTGGTCCGCTGACGTAAGAGCGATCAGCGGGCATCCTCTGTTGATGACATAGAGAACCTGGTCCAGAGTACATCCGGTCAGGTCGACTCGCTGCGCATCGTATGATTCCATATACCGTTCACACGCTTCCAGGGATGTCTCCTCCCCCTCTTTTGCAAATGCAGCGGCTTCTGTCGAATACACCAGATCACGGTTGCCCTTCTCCCAGACATAAGCCTGATCCGAGGACACTACCACTCCGGATACCTGTTCTGCTTTCTGCACTGCTTCTCCCGCGCTTTCACACACAGCAGCAAGACGGCCCATGCCATATACATAAAACTTACCGGCATCCTCGTCATTTTCAAAAGTAAGCTCAAGAGGCTCTCTCTCCGATACGAGATCCGCCCCTGTCAGCTCAGGCTCTGCGTCTTCTATTCCGTCCGCAAATGTCAGCCTGATCTCTGTCCCCGCAATGTCCGTCGTGTATGTTTCAAGGGTCAGTTTTGTATCATGCCTCTCTTCATTGTTGGTCACATACTCCGGTGAAGCCGTGATATAGCGGTCACCATCTTTCTGCACACGATCCAGGGTAAGCAGATTTCCTTCAATAAGTATATCCGTGATAAAAAGTCCCTGGTCCGTAAAAGCGTACTTTGCTTTTTCTTTGTTATTCGAATCCCGGATCTCCACCTCATACATGGGCGTGATCTCTCCACCGGTCGGGGATGTTCCGCTATCCTCCGAATGCGATTTTCCATATACAAAGTCACTGTTTACAAATCCGAGGGGGCGTACATTCTCTCCATCTGCCGCTTCCACTGTATATCCCTCTCCGCTTTGGAGATCCAGTACCTGTATCCCATTGACTCCTTCCTCCTGATCCGCGGAGGACTGATAGGCGATCCGGCTTCCATCCTCGGACAGAGTATACTGATCTTCCGTAATCCCCTCTGCAAGCACGTCCGGTTCTTCTTCCTTGAGATCAGTCTGATACAGCGTCCCCCCGGCCAGCACATAAAGCACATCCTGCTCCTGAGAATAATATACCATCTTTCCCAGCTCTTCCTCCGCCGCTTCAGGAGATTTGGAACTGGAGATAAACGCCTTCTCCTCAACAATTGACTGCTCCCTGTCATAATAATAGATCGCATTTCCCACTTCTCCCTCATGAATGCCGCGGTTCATATATCCGCAGACCGAAAAGGCGATATCCCCTTGGTCGTCCATGCTGATAATGCGCACTGTGTGGCTGCGGTTTCTGCTCCGTGCATCCGATCCTTCCCCGCTGTCGAAGCTGAATACTTCTGTCAGTTCAGAGTTCTCCGCATCAAAAAGCCAGAGGTTATCCGCCTGTACAAAAGCGGCAGAAGTCCCATCCTTATTTTCTTTATACTGCATATCCTCAGGAACGATCCCAAACAGGATACCGTTATCATCAAAAAACTCTGCGCCGCCGTCAAAGACCTTCTCCATCTCCCTGTTATAATCTAACAGATACACCGTTCCCTCCACATATCGGATCCGGAAAAATTCTGAGATATTATACAATTTATTCTCCCCGCTGTCATCCGTACATGCCGCCTGATATTCGGCAAGCAGGGAGGTGTATACGGAATTACATTCCTTAATGTCCCACTCTACATCGCCCAGCACCTGGGGCTTTAAGTCTCCCCAGAGGATGTGGGTGATATCTGAATGGATATTCACTGTCTGATAAGTGGTATTATCACTCTTTTCACCGGGTTCCAGATACGCACCCAGCTCCGCCGATTCATCTCCGGCGATAGCCTTTGCATGGAAATCCTGGGCAAAGCTAAGACACTCTGCCGCTGTCAGATCCTCTGGTAAAATGATCCTCGTGTAATAGCTGACCGACTGGTCCGCATTCGTATCGAGGATCACCTTCAGGACTGCTTCTTCAAGCGGTCCGGAAAGCACATCTCCGAGCCGGAGAGCCGTGGTCTCCCCCTCTGCCGGAAGATCTGCCTTTCCCTCTTTATATTTCTCACTGCCATCCATTGAATATACTTCATACCGGATTTCGCTGACAGACCCGCTCCCTTCTTCCAGACTCATGGTCAGGGATCCATCCTCCCCAAGCGGTATGATCGTATCACGCATTGACGGGATTTCCATATCTGCGACATAACCGGAAAGCGTATTTACCGTTTTCCCGTCAAGAAGGAAAGAGATCCTCGGAAGCGACGGTGCCCCCATATCCACGATCTCATCCCCTGTTCCCCTGTTTATCACCAAACTGCTGATCACCAGCGCTGCGGCAAATATAACCGCCAGTACTCCTGCTTTGATAAGCTTTCTTTTCATTCTTATTGATACTCCCCTTTATTATCCAAAAGCCTCCCCAGCGCGGGTTCAGCTCCCAGGAACTCTATGCATTGTTTAATTTCTTCGGCTGCTCTCTGATTTTTCCTGCCGGTTTTTACCGCCCTGATCAAAATATTCTTCGGCGTATGCTCCATGTCGATAAACTCAAGCACCTGAGTCTCATACCCCTCCCTCTCCAGATATTTTGCCCTGAGTCCGTCCGTGGCAAGCGCGGCAAATCGCTCCCTCAAAAGCCCATAATCCATGACAGGCGCCAGGTCTGCGGCACATTCTCCCCTCTCTGTCCCGCTGCCGCCCCCAAACCGCGCATTCAGTTCATGCTGACAGCAGGGGACAGAGAGGATCACTTCCGCGCCCCAGCCCACTGCTTTTGCCAGCGCGTAGTCAGTGGCTGTGTCGCAGGCGTGAAGGGTGACGACCATGTCCACCCGGTCCACGCCGTCATAATCTGCAATATCTCCCACGAGAAATGTGAGCTTGTCATAGCCGTACTTGTCCGCCAGCTTCCCGCAGTGATCAATTACATCCTTCTTCAAGTCCAGCCCGATGATCCGGATATCATATCCTCTCAGCTCGTGGAGATAGTGATACATGGCGAATGTGAGATAGGATTTCCCGCACCCAAAGTCCAGGATCGTAAGCTCCCTGCCTCTCTCCAGCCTGGGTAGGATATCCTCGATAAATTCCAGGAAACGGTTGATCTGACGGAATTTATCTGTCTTTGTCCTTACGATCTTCCCGTCCTCTGTCATAACCCCAAGATCCTTCAGAAATGGAACCGGCTTCCCCTCTTCCATGATATAGCGCTTCTTCCGGTTATGCGAACGGTCTGCAGGCTGCGCCTCCTTCTGCCTTCTCCTTCGCCGGATCGTAACCTTGCCCTTTTTGCTCACAAGCACGGTACACTCTTCCCGTACTGTCTCAAACTGCATCTGTCTGAACTGCTCCATATATCCCGCGATCTTCCGGCAGGCGTCTTCACCTGTCAGATTCTCGTGAAATGCCTGTGTCTTTGTAAAGGACTCCAGCTGAAAAAACAGCTCCCCCTTTTTTTCAAGAGGCCGCACCTTAATCTTTATTATACCCGTCTTGTCCCGCGGATTACTTATGATCCCGCGGATAAAATCTATATTGAGGATTTCCGGCAGAAGCCGTAATATTTCATCCATACAGATAAACTCCATTCCGGCGCAAATTGACCGCCTTTTTTCTAATCATTGTAAAACAAAAGCATTCTCCATGCAAGAAAAAGACACTGTCAGCGGCTTGTATCATTCCGCCGCCGGCAGTGTCCCCCTTTCTCTCACGCTCTTTCCTTTTTCTCCTCTACAAGAAAGCCCTTCTCCTCCAGCATTTCTCCGATCATATCCAGGGTCTCTTCGCTGTCCGCCTCCACAGTATGATAATGGTATCCTGATGTGATATTTTTCAGCGGACTCGATTTTCCGCTTTTCAGATCCCGGATAAAATCCGCCGCCTTCCGCCTGGAAGTGATATTCAGGTCCGCCTCCATACGGCCGTACACCCTGTGGTTCACCATTACGTTGCGCACGCATCCGCCCAGGTCTACGATAGAATTGAGCTCCTCTTCTACCTGCTCATCCGTATGCTTCACCTTGAATACCCGACTGACCGTAACCGGTTCATTTATGATATAGCCCCGGTTGGTGGACATAATGTCATGCCCTGCAGCCCGGATCAGCGCAATATCCTGCACAATTACCTGCCGGCTCACATCGTAAGCTGCGGCCAGGCTTTTTCCTGACACGGGAGTCCTGCTCTCTCTGATCTGTTTTATGATCGCATCCCTTCTCTCGGAACCCGTCATCTGTCCGCCTCCTTCCGGAAATATGTGCCCCTTTCTCCTCTTCTATACAGCATGAAGGTTTTTCATGGAAATGTCAAGTATCGGAGCAGAATGTGTCAGCGCACCGCTTGAAATATAATCCACCCCGATCTCAGCCAGCCCGGCAATATTTTCTCTGGTCACATTGCCCGAACACTCTGTCTCGGCACGTCCGCCGATGATCCGCACTGCCTCTCTCATCTCTTCCAGGGTCATATTGTCCAACATGATGATATCCGCGCCTGCTTCCACAGCCTCCCGTACCATATCCAGATCCTCCACTTCGATCTCGATCTTCCTCACAAAAGGCGCGTACTCTTTTGCCATCTTTACTGCCTGCGCCACTCCTCCGGCCGCGCCGATATGATTATCCTTTAACAGCACGCCGTCAGACAGATTATATCTGTGATTGTATCCGCCTCCCACGCGGACTGCATATTTCTCAAAGATCCTCATATTCGGAGTCGTCTTCCTTGTATCCAGAAGTTTGATCCCTGTGCCTTCAAGGAGTGCTGCCACTGAGCGGGTATAAGTCGCGATGCCGCTCATTCTTTGGAGGAAATTAAGCGCCACCCGCTCTCCTGAGAGAAGTACGCGGATATCCCCGGTAACTCTGCCCATGCGCTGACCCTTCTTTACCTCGTCGCCATCCTTGCAGTAAAACTCCATCTCTGTCTCACCATCCAGGAGCTGAAATACTCTCCGGAATACGTCAAGCCCTGCGATAATGCCGTCCTCCTTGCAGATCAGATCCACTTCTCCGCGGACCGCTTCCTTCATCACTGCGTTTGTGCTCACATCCTCGCTCGAAATATCTTCCTTCAGCGCCTCCAGGATCAGATGATCCGCCTGGAGTGTCATTGTGATCTTATTCATGCTATATCCTCTCTTTCATGTACTAAATCCGATACCGACCAGCCTCTGTCCCGGCATATCTTATCTGCTGCCCTGCGGGCAAACACCAGGCTCTCCAAAAGAGAGTTGCTGGCAAGGCGGTTTGCGCCGTGCACGCCGTTGCAGCTTGTTTCCCCCGCGGCATACAGATGCTCCATGGAAGTCCTGCTGTCGCTGTCCACCCAGATTCCGCCCATAAAGTAATGCTGCGCGGGGACAACCGGGATGGGTTCCTTTGTGACGTCATACCCTTCTTCCAGGCAGTGCTGATAAATGTTCGGGAAGTGTTTCAGGATCTTTTCTTTATCAATCCCTTTCATGGACAGCCAGACATGGTCCGTACCATCCTTTTTCATCTGTTCCCGGATCGCCGCGGTCACAACATCGCGCGGCAGGAGTTCATTAACAAATCTCTCTCCATCTTTATTGAGAAGGACTGCTCCTTCTCCCCGCACGGACTCTGAGATCAGGAATCTCCTCCCCGGTTTTTTCGAATAAAGCGTGGTAGGGTGGATCTGCACATAATCCAGATGTTCCAGCCGGATGCCGTGCTTCTTCGCGATCACCAGAGCATCCCCTGTCAGATGAGGGAAATTAGTGGAATGCTCATATCTTCCCCCGATTCCGCCGCTGGCAATGATAGTATCCTCCGCTAATATCCTGATCCGTTTCCGTGCCGCTCCCTGTCCGCCGTTTCCTTCCCCGGTCTCTTCCGCGATGATTCCCCTGCATTTTTCGCCGCTGACAATGATATCTGTCATGGCAGTATACTCCCATATCTCTACGTTATCAAGCTCACGCGCCCCGGCAAGCAGCCTGCTTGTGATCTCTTTTCCCGTCACATCCTCATGAAAGAGGATCCGGGGTCTGGAATGCGCTCCTTCTCTTGTAAACGCATAGCCTTTGAGCAGGCCCTCTCCTTCAGTATCCTGACCGCTTCCGTCTGCCGGATTGCCTGACGCGCGCTGAAACTGTACGCCGTATCCGATCAGATCCCGGATCACTGACTGAGAGTTCCGGATCATGATATCCACAGATTCCTTCCGGTTCTCATAGTGCCCTGCCCGCATAGTATCTTCAAAATAGCTTTCATAATCTTCTTCATTTCTTAGCACACAGATCCCTCCCTGTGCAAGGAACGAATCACTGCTCTCCACATCAGACTTTGTGATCATGATGATCTTTTTGTCCCGCGGCAGGTTCAGCGCGCTGTAAAGCCCCGCAACGCCGGTCCCTGCGATCACTACATCTGCATATTCTTTTCTTTCTTCTGTCTCCATCCTTTACTGCCTCTTTTCTTATAGCCACTGTCCACCCCGGTTTCTGCCGGGTCTGCCTCCTGTTATTCTCTGCCGGTTCCTGCCGTCTGCTTAGTCCCTGCCAGTTCGAGCATCCGTTCCAGAGGTCTTTTTGCCTCCCCGCGTACCTTGCTGCCGATATTCATTTCATTTTCTCCGGTCTTAAGAACATGCAGCACCTTTTCAAGCGTTATCAGCTTCATATCCCTGCACACAGGCTCTGTCTGCGTAAAGTAAAAGCGCTTCTGAGGATACCTTTTCTCCAGCTCACAACGGACGCCGTTCTCTGTACACACGATAAATTCCTCCGCGCTGCTCATCCCCGCATATTTGATAATACCGGATGTACTGCCTACATAGTCTGATATCCTGCACAGCGCGTCCGGGCATTCCGGATGAGTCAGCACCTCCGCCCCCGGATGCTCTGCCTTTGCCTTCTCAGCCTCTGCCAGAGATATCTGCTCATGGACCGGACAGTATCCTTCGTTAAAAATAAAATTCTTCTCCGGCACCTGCTCCGCCACGAACCGCGCCAGATTCCTGTCCGGGATAAAGAAGATATTCCGTGTGGGAAGCGCCCGCACGATATCAACGGCATTTGCTGACGTAACACAGACATCCGAATGCCTCTTCAAGTCCGCTGTCGAATTAATATAACATACCACCGACAGATCGTCATACCGCTCTCTCATACGGCGGATCGTCTCTTCATCTGCCATATGCGCCATTGCACAGTCCGCGCACGGATCCGGCATGAGGACCGTTTTATCTGGATTCAGTATTTTTGCGCTCTCGCCCATAAAGGACACCCCGCAGAACACGATCGTCTGTTGTTCGAGCCCCACTGCCGTTTTGCTCAGGTAATAAGAATCGCCTATATAATCTGCGATTTCCTGCACCTCGTCCGGCACATAATAGTGCGCCAGAATCACTGCGTCCTTATCCTTTTTTAATTGTTCGATCTCTTCCTTAACCGTCATATGTACACCTCTTTTTCCACTCTTCCCCCGGGAGTTTCTAAACTCTTGCCTGCTCCGGTCATTTCTCATGGTGCTCATTATAGCACCTGGTTTTACATGTGACAAGACAGATGAATTTACAAAAATTTTACACCGAAAAAAGTCTTTTTGTTACTATTGCGCAAAAACAGCCGTACCAGCACTGTCTTCCTTTTGGGAAGCCCGGCGCTGGTACGGCTGTATCTGCTAAACTATATGGCATCTGCTCCTGTCAGTTCATTTTCTTTTATCATTCACTGATTTTCACTCATCGATCAAGTATACGGCCCTTGTCCGTTCTCCATCCTCCACGATCTGTACATTCGGAAAACTCTGGATATACTGCTTAAACTGGGAAAAGCCGTAATCCCTTACCTTAAAGTTCCCAAACCGCGCACGGATCCGATTTCCCAGGGATCCGAGGGAAATTCCGTATCTCCCGTTCGCCTGTATCTGCCGGAGAATATATTCCTCCACCATCTCCTGCCTGCTCTTATCCTCGTAGAGCGTAACCGACACTTTCGTCCCCTCCTGGATCAGCTTCAGCTTGGGCAGCGTCTCAAGGAATTTAGACAGCAGGCTGTATCCGTAACGGCGCACATCGAAATCCGGATACAGTTTAACCAGCCGGCTCCCGACTTCCCCGAGCCCGGTCTCCCGGTCATTGTTCTGGTTCTCCGTAATGATCTTGACCACTGCCTCCTCGATCTGCTCCTTGGACGCTGCAGTCTCCTTTTTCCGTTCCTTTCCGTGATGCTGATGCGCTGCTCCTTTTTCTTCCTTTTCATCCTGATCTGTATTGTCTTCGAGCAGGAGCTCCAGCACAGTAAAGATATCGCAAGCCTTGCGGAACGGAGACGGTGTCTTATCTTCTCCCATGCCGATCACGGTCTTTCCACTCTCCCTTAACCGGCTCGCCAGCTTCGTAAAGTCACTGTCACTGGACACCAGGCAGAATCCTTCCAGCTGGCTCGTGTAAAGCATGTCCATGGCGTCGATGATCATCGCCGAGTCTGTTGCGTTTTTTCCGGTCGTATAGCTGAACTGCTGGATTGGCGTGATGGAATTCTGCAGGAGCTCTTCCTTCCAGCTTGCGTTGTTTGTCTTTGTCCAGTCCCCATAGATCCTCTTGTAAGTGACATTTCCGTACTTGGACAGCTCGTCCAGTATGGGCTTGATATATTTCGCTGACACATTGTCCGCGTCGATCAGAAGCGCGAATCGGTCTTCCATGTCATGTACGCCTCCCCCTCAAGATTTTTCCAGATAAATTCTCCGTCCTCCCAGATCATATAGCTGTGAGCCGAACCTTCTTTCGGTATAGACACAGACCCCGGGTTCAGATAACGGTATGTCCTGCCCTCCATATCCATGATTTCCTCGCACGCAGGGATGTGCGTGTGCCCATTCAGCAGGATATCTCCCTGTTTCAGCGGCGGGAGATGATGAGGGTTGTGGACATGTCCGTGGGTGACAAATACAGTGCCCGTGCACGGCAGCTCCAGCAGGCAGTATTCCGCCATGATGGGGAAGGCCAGCACCATCTGGTCCACCTCTGTATCACAGTTTCCTCTCACACAGAGAAGATTTTCCTTCTCAGGATTAAGCATGGCAATGACCTCTTTCGGCGCATATCCTTCCGGCAGGTCATTCCTCGGACCGTGATACAAAATATCCCCCAGCAGCAGAAGCCTGTCCGCCCCCTCTCTTTCATAGGCATGGAGCATCTGTCCGCAGTACAGGGCAGAGCCGTGTATGTCTGACGCGATCATAAGTTTCATCTATATAATAACCTCCTTGATTTTCCTTTTTTATTATATCTTTCACAAGAAAATGCGTCAACCACATCCCGCCCCCTTGACAGCGGTGCTATATTATAAGTGTAACAAGGTAATACACTTAACAAAACCTCTTTGTTATAGCAAAGTTGAAGGCTGCTAAGCGTGATTCAGTGATTGGAGGAAAAGATAAATGAATACTTTAAAAGCTGAAAAAAGAGACATGACGATCAAAGCCAAAAAACTTAGACGCGAAGGATTTGTTACAGGCAATCTTTTCGGGCGCGAGATGAAGGAGTCCATCCCTCTCAAGATGGAAAAAGGCGCTGTAGACCGCCTGTTGAAAGACGAAGGCAAAGGCGGAAGAGTACGTCTTGAGGTAGAGGGCGAAGCATATGACGCCCTGATCAAAGAAGTAGATTACAATCCGCTCAAGGGCTGGGTTGATGAGATTGATTTCCAGGCGCTGGTCAGCACGGAAAAGGTACATTCATCCGCTGAGATTCACCTGCTAAATGCAGACAAACTGGTCGCGGGAGTTCCGCAGCAGATGCTTCACGAAGTCGAATTTAAAGCTCTGCCCGCGGCGCTGGTTGAGAAGATCGAGCTGGATATCGGCGACCTGAAAGTCGGGGATACGGTCCGCGTAAAAGATCTTGAGATCGCGAAAGATAAAGATGTGGATCTGAGCACTGACCTCGAAGCAACTGTTGTCACTGTTACAGAAGTGCGCGGCGCGGCTGCTGATACGGATACAGAAGCGGCAGAGGAAGCTGCTGTCGAATGAGATAATGTTTAGCTATTCCTCTTATGAGGTCTGTTAGTCCCATTGTGAAATTATATGAAAAGACCGTCCTGCGAAATTCAGGGATTTTTTCAAACCTTTGAATCTCCGCAGGACGGTCTTCTTTCAACTGGTTTTTACCTATCTGTTTTTCCCTCTTTAACCCTTGCAAAAATTTTATCATTCAAAAAAGTGCCATACAGATAAGAAGCTTTAAACTCCTTTTCTATACAGCACTATCTCTATATTCGTCTGCCTATAACCACAGTCTGGTCATCACCTGTACCACACTGCGGCCTCATAGGGCTTCAGTGTCAACACGCCGCTCTCCGGCATTTCTGCGCCCGCATAATTTCCGATCATCTTTCGGAATCCCTCCAGCTCCGGCGCGCCCTTCCATGTATATTCTTTCCCATAGAAGTTTGCGGCAACGATCAGCTCATGTCCTTCATATGTCCTGCAGTAAGCGAACACGGACGGATCATGCTCTGCCAGAGGCTCGATATCTCCGTATGGGATCACATCCAGCTCTTTTCTCAGGGAGATCAGCTTCTGATAATAATGGAAGATGGAATCCTCATCCTTCAACTGCTCAGCGGCGTTCACCTTCACATGGTTGCCGTTGACCGCAATCCACGGCTCTGCGCTGTCCTCAGCGGCAAATCCCGCATACTTCGTGTCATCCCACTGCATGGGCGTACGCCCGTTGTCCCTGGAATGAACCTGTACGATACGCAGGGCGTCGGACGGGGACATGCCCTTGTCCTGAAGGATCTGATAATGGTTCAGGCTCTCCACATCCCGGAACTGGGAAATATCTGTAAAATCCGTATTAGTCATGCCGATCTCCTCGCCCTGGTACACATAGGGCGTACCTCTCAGGCAGTGGATGATCGTCCCCAGCATCTTTGCGGATTCTTTCCAGTATTTCCCCTCATCTCCAAAACGGGACACCACGCGGGGCTGGTCGTGGTTACACCAGAAGACCGCGTTCCATGCATTGTGTTCTGCCATCTTTGTCTGCCATTCAAAGATAATATCTTTCAGCTTCTGGAAATCTGCCGGCACAAGCACCCATTTCTCATTGCATGAAATCCACCTTCAGGTGATGGAAACTGAATACCATAGACAGCTCCCCCGTATCCCGTCCAGCATACTGGTAGCAGTTTTCAATGGAAGTGCTGGACATTTCTCCCACGGTCACGATCTCTGCGTCCGTCCCGAATGTCATATCATGCAACTCTTTCAGATATTTATGGATATTCGGTCCGTCTGTATAATATTTCCGTCCGTCGCCGGACAGGTCGTCCTCAAATGCACCCTTGCTGATCAGGTTCACCACGTCAAAGCGGAAGCCCTTTACCCCTTTGTCCATCCAGAATCGGACGATCTTCTGGATCTCATGTCTTACATTTTCATTCTCCCAGTTCAGATCCGCCTGCGTCACATCGAAAAGATGCAGATAGTATTCATCGAACTTCTCCACATACTCCCAGGCGTTTCCGCCGAATTTGCTCTCCCAGTTTGTCGGAGCGCTGCCGTCCGGCTTTCCCTTGCGGAAGAAGAAGAAATCCTTGTAATATTGATCCCCTTCCATTGCCTTTCTGAACCACTCATGGCGTGTGGACACATGGTTAAATACCATATCAAACATCAGACCTATGCCGCGTTTGTCCGCCTCAGCGATCAGCTCCTCCACATCCGCCATCGTACCGTAGCGGGGATCGATATTATAGTAGTCCTCCACATCATATCCGTTGTCATTCTGCGGGGATACGAAAAATGGAGTCAGCCAGATATAGTCAGCACCAAGCTCTTTGATATAATCCAGCTTCCCGATCACGCCCCGCAGATCTCCAAGTCCGTCCTTGTTCGTGTCACAGAAGGACTTCGGGTAAATCTGATATACTGTACTCTTCCTGAAATCTTTATGCATAATTATTCACTCCTTTTGTGAATTTTCTGTGAAGGGGGTCAGACCCCTTTTCAAAGGGGTCTGACCCCCTTCACACTTTTTTCACATTTATTCCCAACTGATAACTGTCGTCTCCCCGGCTTTTACATCCATTCCTGTATGCATGGTGATTCCGGCTGCATTGCCTTCTCCGGTCACGATCAGCATAGTCGTACATGGATGTCCTGCTGCCCTGATTTTCTCAGGATCGAACTCGATCAGCGGCTGCCCTGCCTTCACATGATCGCCTTCTTTTACAAGAAGCTTAAATCCGTCGCCGCCCATATCCACCGTGTCCACGCCTACATGGATCAGAAGCTCAACGCCATTTGCAAGTGTCAGCCCGCACGCATGGCCTGTATCAGCCATGACAACCGACACCTCGCAGTCCGCCGGAGCGGTAACAACCGTGTTGGATGGTTCGATCGCCACGCCGTCGCCCATGACTTTCTGGGAAAATACCTCGTCCTGCACTTCTGTGATCGGGATCACCTTACCGTCAAGGATAGACTTTAATTCTTTTACATCAGCAGCCTGTGCAGCATCCGCGCTGTCCTCTGCTCTATTTTCCCCAGAATCAGCGCTCGCTTCGGAAGCGGTCTTCTTTTCCACAGCTTTCGCCGTGTTTTCTTTTCCAAATCTGTCTTCTTTTGAAAGTTTGATCCTTCCTACAATGAATGTCAGGACAAACGGCACTACGATCGCGACTGCCATTGCCAGAAGGAAGATCAGGTAATATTGCGGTTTGATGGATAAGATTCCCGGAAGTCCACCGACGCCGATGCTCAGCGCTTCCACGCCGAATCCCACAGAGATCATCGCCGCGCAGCAGGAGCCGATCATACCGCATACAAGCGGGAACACATATTTCAGGTTGACACCAAAAAGCGCAGGCTCTGTAACTCCCAGGTAACAGGAGATGCATGCCGGTACGTTGACCTGCTGCGCGCGTTCATTCTTCTTCTGGAGAAGGCTCATTGCGAGGACGCTGGAGCCCTGCGCGATATTGGACAGAGCGATCATCGGCCACAGGATCGTGCTGTGCGCCGGTGTATTAAGGAGCTGTGAGTCGATGGCATTGGTCATATGGTGCAGACCCGTCATAACGAGCGGTGCATACAGGAGACCAAACACAGCCGCGAACAGGAATCTGAAATCAGAAGTAAGCCCTGCGTAAACTACATCTCCGATGGCATTTCCAATAGCCCAGCCGATGGGACCGACTACCATGTGCGCGATAAAAACGGCCGGAACTAAGGAACAGAACGGTACAACGATCATACTGATCACTTCCGGGCATATCTTCTTAAAGAACTTCTCCAGATATACAAGGACAAAACCGGCCATCATCGCCGCTATGACCTGTCCCTGATAACCGATCATCTGCACCTTTGCAAAACCGAAATCCCAAACCGGAATCTCATCCGCCGGTGTGGACGCAACGCTGAAGCCATTCAGGAGCTGTGATGATACCAGCGTCAGTCCGAGGATAATTCCGAGGATCTGTGTGGTGCCCATCTTCTTTGTGATGGACCATACAATACCAACAGGCAGCAGATGGAAGACCGCTTCACCGATCAGCCAGAGGAAGCTGTCCACTCCCGCCCAGAACTGAGAAATCTCAACCAGTGTCTTTGTTCCATTTTCAAAGAAATCGATGGAATCGATCACATTTCGGAAACCCAGCACAAGGCCTCCGCAGATAAGTGCCGGAATCAGAGGCGCAAAGATCTCTCCCAGAGTCCCCATTGCCTTCTGCAGCGGATTCTGGTTCGTCTTTGCCGCCGCTTTCACCGCATCCTTGCTCACGCCCTCGATTCCCGCGTAAGCAGTAAACTCATTGTAAAATTCGGCAACATCGTTCCCGATGATGACCTGATACTGTCCTGCCTGGGTAAATGTACCCTTTACACTTGGCAGATCTTCGATCTCCTCCTCATTCGCCTTCTTCGAATCGACCAGCACGAAACGCATCCTTGTCATACAGTGAGAAACTGCCTGGATGTTTTTCTTTCCGCCGACGAGTTCCAGCAGACGCTTCACGTCATTTTCATACTTTCCCATCGCTTCTCTTCCTTTCTTTTCTTTGTGATCCTATTATTCCCTGAACCAAGCCTCCACAATCATCGACTTGTTTGAACAACTTGAATATAGCACACTTGTTTAAACATGTCAATCTGAATTTTATTTATTTCAAATAAATTTAGATCTGACAGTTCCCGCGAACAGAAGCTTCTTCCTGACAGTAAAAAAGGAATCCCGCACAGCAGGATTCCCCATCAGCATAACCTGTAAAATTTCACTTGATTTTATTGTCATTGGAATTATAATAAAAAATAAGATGTTTAAACAAGGGGAAATCGTTATGCCGAAAGCAAAATATACTCATATCTACAAAGACCTAAAAGAAAAGATTGAAACAGAAGCCTATTCTTATCAGGAGATGCTTCCGTCGGAAAATACGCTTGTCCTGGAATATGACTGTTCCCGCAATACCGTGCGCCGGGCGATCTCCGAGCTGACTGCGGACGGCTATGTACAGCCCTTGCACGGCAAGGGAGTGCGGAATATCTTCCGACCTGTGGAACAGGCGGCGTTTACCGTAGGAGGGATCGAATCCTTCAAGGAATCTTCCGTCCGCAACAAACGCGAAGGTTCTACACAGGTCCTTCAGTTTGCTGAGATCACCGCTGATGAAAAGATTGAAAAAAAGACAGGATTCCAAAAAGGAACCCTGCTCTATTATATCCAGAGGCTCCGCTTTCTGAACGGAATCCCTCTGATCCTGGATCACAATTATTTTCTAAAAGATGCCGCACCCGGGCTCACCCCGGCAATTGCCTCCCAGTCCGTCTATGAATATCTGGAAGGAACACTGGGGCTTACCATTTCCACAAGCAAGCGGACCCTTACTGTTGAGCATGTCACCCAGGTTGATGAAAAATATATCGACTTAAAAGGCTACAACTGTATGGCCGTCATCACAAGCCAGACCTTTGATGACAACGGAATTCAGTTTGAATACACGCAGTCAAGACATCATCCTGATTTTTTTCAATTTCAGGACGTGGCAACGAGAAAGATGCATTGATGTCTGTCACACCCGTCCCGGCATTCGGATGGATCTGAGAGTAGACCACATCCACGAAAAAAGCAGCCATAAGAGCGGCACAAACAGCTTTCAGTCGCTTCTCGTTAACCCTGCTCACAAGGTTGTCCACCATCGGCGCGATGGCATAGGTGATCGCCAGTCCTCCGATGCCGAATACCAGAAGCCCCTCCGCGCAGATTCTGCCGTTTAGATTCAGGAAGTATCCGCTGTAATCCCACCATTTCAGTCCTCCGGTGGCAATCTCCATAATCAGAGACGTCATGTATTCCAGAAAACCGCAGACCACGATCGTAGCCGTAAACTCCAGCGCCGGATTCTTTCTGAACCGGTACAGGAGCGTAAGAATCAGCACGGACCCTGTCCCGTAAATCGGCAGCCATGGACCGTGCAGGGCACCTCGGTTTACAAAAGTGCCGTAGCTTACAAGGTGCATGCCCACTTCCCAGATCCATCCGAAAAAGGACAGTCCCAAAAACAGCACGACCAGGGACCATACTGAGTAGTGGCGCATATAGTTCAGAGACTGCACAAGTTTCCGCCGGTTCTCTTCAGGGATGGGATAAAACCTTACCGGATATGCCTCTCCCTGCGTGTCATCGATCAGCTCATAGACCTTCACCATCTCAGCCTGACGCCGCTCGTACTCTCTGTCTTCTTCTCTTCGCAGAAGAATCACCCCGAAATTCCTTGCAAGGAATCCTCTCCATCCGCTCAGCCCATTATCTTCTTTCGGGGCATTCTCCACCACCGAGATCACATCCGCATACTTTTCTTTCAGGAGCCGTTCCTCCGGTTTTTCATAGAGATATGTGTCATAGAGGAGCTCTGCATCCGGTATGTTCTTTGCTTTCGCTTCCGCCCGCAGCGCTGCATAATACTGTGTGAATGCCGCCACCTTATACGGGTTGGTAAAGAACACATTGAAAACACCCATGGTCAGCATCCCCAGGATCTCCCAGCCGATAAAAGACAGTTCAAAGACAAAACACTCCCATTTGTGCCCCTTCATCATCCGCCGGGACAGGGTGATCGCCTGCCGCGCCGTCATATCCGGATTCTCCGCCACGATATAAGGCACAAGATAATACGAATAATGCTTCACCGCAATGCCCACGATGGTAAGACACCATAAAGAGTAAAAGACATATTTCACAAACATTGTCCAGGAAGCCTTCAGCCATTTCTTTATCCGAAGCAGGAACACGAATCTCTGCGCTGTCACCCGTTTATAAAGCAGCCCCTCCAGAAATACTCTCCGAACGACCACGGGAAATGTATTCTGGATCAGGAACCAGAACCCGAACATAAGCAGAGCTCCCAGCACGATCAGAATCATTACTCCCACATTCTCAGATTCAGTGATCGAAGCGATCGCCGCCACTGCGGTCACGATGACAGATCCCGATGTGACCTGGTTGACAATGCCGGACAACACGCCCCGCGTCCGCCCGAACGCAGGATTCCCCTTATCGGCATGTTCAATGGCATTCTCCTTGATCTGCTCCGCCATCTCTTTACCCGCCTGAGTATTATCCTCAGCGATGATCCTGATCACATCTTCCCAGCCGATACTGCGCTTGTTCGTCTTGACTGTATAGCCTCCCTTGCCGCTCACATCATTTTCGATCTGTTCATATGTCTGTTCATATGACTGTGCTGAAGAAAAATTCAGCGAGCTTCTGAACTCCGCTGATAAAAAGGCAGCGATCAGACATGCGGCTATAAATATAAAATAGTGTTTTTTCAGGGACTGCTTTCCCTGTTTTTTCATTTGTTTCCTGCTCATCATCTACTCCTATATCTCTCCAGTGCATACACCGCCGCTCCCGTGGCGCCGACGATCTCCGGTTCATCACGGATATATATCACTCTTTCAATTAAAAATAGTCTGGGAAATTTTACATTTTCCAGACTTTTAAGGTGCCGACCCAATCAATCCTGATACATTATAATCTATAATCAGGCGTTTCGTCTATATTGTTTTTTAAGATTTTATTTCAGACCCTCAGCCTGCGGAATATTCTTCAGTGTCTTCTTGAACTGAACCGCAAACAAGATCGCCGTGAATGTTACTGCGATCAGATCAGCAATTGGTTCCGCCATATACACAGCCATCGCCTGATTGGATCTTATGATCTGCGGCATAAGATAGATCAGCGGAATTAAGAGGACAAACTTTCTCATGACAGCAACAATGATCGATTCGGCAGCTTTCCCGAGTGCGTTAAAGGTCATCTGACATGCCATCTGTATGCCGAACAGGAACATGGATCCCATGTAGATGCGGAGCGCGGTTCTTGTGTATTCCATCAGATTTGCGTCCGATGTAAACATTGCCGCAAAACCTCCCGGGAACAGCATGACAAGCAGCCACAGCAGAACAGAATAAGCCATGCTGGCTTTCAGCAGGAGCTTAAACGCCGCCCGCACTCTTCCCGAATCACCGGCTCCGTAACAATAACTGGTGATCGGCTGGGCGCCCTGCCCCAGTCCCTGAAGGGGAAGCATTGCGAACTGCATGACACTTGTGAGGATCGTCATCGCGCCCACTGCAATATCTCCGCCGTATTTCTGAAGAGAGCTGTTAAAGCATACAGAGATCACGCTCTCGCTCGCCTGCATGATAAAAGTTGCAACACCCAGGGCAAGGCAGGGGAGTATAATCTTGGGGGTAAGACGGAGATTCTTTGTCTTTATTTTCAGGAAGGTTTTCTTCCCGCACAGGAATCCGACCACCCAGATACAGGAGAGCGCCTGCGAAATAATCGTTGCAAGGGCAGCGCCCCGCACATCCATATTGAAGCCGAAGATAAAGACCGGATCCAGGATGATATTTGCCACTGCGCCGATGAGCACCGAAAGCATTCCTGTCTTCGCAAAGCCCTGGGCAGTGATAAAGGCATTCATTCCAAGCGTGATCTCCACAAAGATCGTCCCCAGGGCGTAGATATTCATATAATTTACACCGTACTCGATCGTATTCTCGCTGGCTCCGAAAGCCATCAGGAAATCTCTGTTCCAGATCAGCAGCACAGCGGTGAGTATAACGGAAATAATGATCTGCAGTACAAAGCAGTTTCCCAGCGTCTTTTCCGCTGATTCCTTATCCTGTTTTCCCATAAAAATAGATGCCCTGGGCGCGCCGCCGTATCCCACAAGCGCGGCAAACGCGGAAACGATCATGATCAGCGGCATACATACTCCCACTCCCGTCAGCGCCGTTGCGCCGATGTCCGGGATATGCCCGATATAGATCCTGTCAACAATGTTATACAGCATATTGATCAGCTGCGCCGCTACCGTCGGCAGCGCCAGCTTAAGGAGCAGCTTTCCCAGAGGTTCTGTCCGCAGAAATTCCTTGTCTTCATTTGCTCCCCCTGATCTTTGATTCTCATTTTTCTGTATTTCTGTCTGATCCCGTTCTGTCCGTGTCATGATCTTTCCCTTCCTTCCATTGCCCTTTTCGTATTCTCAAACAGTCTGTCAAAAAATTGTCTGTGTAATTCCACTTCATCTTTCGTAAAGCCCTCCAGAATCGTGTCCAGAAACTCCTCTCTCACTCTGTCAATGCTCTCTGTCACCGGACCGGCCTGGGGTTTCAGTTTCAAATGGATTTTTCTGCGGTCTTCTATATCCGGAATCCGCTCCAGAAACGACTTCTGTATCAGTGATTCCACCGCTTTTGACACAGCTCCTTTGGAAAGCATCCGGAGTTCTACGATATCCGCTGCCGTATCCTTTGACGGATTATTCTGCAGAAAACTGATAACATCAGCCTCAATGACCGTAAGGTCATGCTCTGTGCAGACCTTTTTCAGCATCTTATCGTAAAGGCGGAACAGACTTCGTATTCCCATAAATAATTCTGTAGTCTTGCTCATATTTAAGCTCCTTCATTTAGTTTTTTTAGAAACTGTTTTTTTAGAAACCATTTACAGGAATTATTATAGCACTCTGATTTCCCATGTCAAGAAATGAGAACAAAATATGCCAATCATGATCCCCGCTTCCCTCGATCCTTCCCTGATCCAGCAAAAGGATCTGATCCGCCTGACAATTGCATGCATATGTAAAAAATTATATAACATATAAAAAAGAGCCTGGAACATAATTTCCAGACTTCTTCTAAGAGGCGCAGACCGGATTTGAACCGGTGAATCAGGGTGTTGCAGACCCACGCCTTACCACTTGGCTACTGCGCCATGCTATGAGCACTCTGTGCTATTTATTCTACTCATGCATCTTTTAAATTATACCAAAGCTTACATAATCCGTCAAGCATTTTCACTGTTTCACCAGGGTTGTTTCATGAACTATCCACGAGTATT
>ERZ791922.439-NODE-439-length-27054-cov-3.565984_pt1 | contig 27054 bp, 24 predicted proteins | sample MGYA00510134_ERZ791922 | MGnify/ENA primary metagenome ERZ791922 (study PRJEB30046, sample SAMN00792101) | human gut metagenome | study: EMG produced TPA metagenomics assembly of the A metagenome-wide association study of gut microbiota in type 2...
GGTAGGACCGGTAGGACCAGTAGGACCAGTAGGACCGGTGGCACCTGTAGTACCAGCAGCGCCAGAAGGACCGGTAGGACCAGTAGGACCGGTAGCACCAGCAGCACCAGAAGGACCGGTAGGACCAGTAGCACCTCTAGGACCAGTAGGACCTGTAGCACCGGTAGCACCTCTAGGCCCAGTAGGACCGGTAGCACCTCTAGGGCCAGTAGGACCGGTAGGTCCTATAATACATGCTGGGCAGCAAGGGAAACATGGATTGCAAGAATGTGAGACTTGAGTCCTACCACACTCAGAATGATGTCTAGAGTATGGGATTTCGCGTGAGAAATCTTGTTCATCGTTATAGATTGATTCGTAAGGGTTTATTCGTTGCATGATGGCACCTCTTTTCTATATTACTATAGTATATATCATATATATTTTGTGGTGATATTGGGGTAATAAATGATAAGCAAATTTTTAAACGGATAGATACTACAGCTAATATACTATATTCTAAGAAATACTAAAGAGTGTCATTTTACGTCACTAAAACTAAAAAAAGAAAGAAAATCATAATTAAAATCTTGTCGCTTTACGAAAAATGAAGAATTAGTATGAAATAAAAAAAAGACCACTTCATAAGTGGTCTTTGAGGTGATATTAGTTACGCAATACAAACATTAACTGCTTGTAATCCACGAGCACCATTTGTTACTTCAAATGTTACAGCCTGTCCATCTTCTAATGTCTTAAATCCATCCATAGCAAGGCCGGAAAAATGTACGAATACATCATTGCCTTCTTCGTCAGAAATAAAACCAAATCCTTTTTGTGAGTTAAACCATTTTACTGTACCTTTTTTCATGAAAGATACCTCCTAAATTATATTATATTTCCTTTAAATAAAAAATCACATATTTTTGTAAATCATCAATACAATAATGACTTACAAAAATATGTGAAATCAAAACTTTATTTAAAATACTCATTTATCGTATCACAATACAAATCATAAGTCAAGCTAAATTAATGCATTATTAAAAAAAGTTTTTATATCTTCTAAAATAAAGTATTTATATTGAAGAGCGATTCTATGGCTATGAGTTTAATAAAAATATTTGCCCACCAAACAATTTGGTGGGCAAAATGTAGACATTATTTTATTTCGTATTCAAGAAACACTTATTCTATAGAACGCTTTTGATTTAACTTCATGCCAATCTTAGAATTTCTTAGCGTCAGCGCTTTCCTGAATAGCAACAGCAACAGCTACAGTAGCACCAACCATTGGGTTGTTACCCATACCGATAAGACCCATCATCTCTACGTGAGCAGGTACGGAAGAAGAACCAGCGAACTGAGCATCGCTATGCATTCTACCCATAGTATCTGTCATACCATAAGAAGCAGGACCAGCAGCCATGTTATCTGGATGGAGTGTTCTACCAGTACCACCACCGGAAGCTACGGAGAAGTACTTCTTGCCTTGTTCAAGACATTCTTTCTTGTAAGTACCTGCAACTGGATGCTGGAAACGAGTAGGGTTAGTTGAGTTACCAGTGATGGAAACGTCAACACCTTCTTTGTGCATAATTGCTACACCTTCAGTAACATCGTTAGCACCGTAGCAGTTAACGGCAGCACGAGGTCCCTTGGAGTAGGATTTACGGAATAACTCTTTTACTTCGCCTGTATAGTAATCCATCTGAGTTTCAACGAATGTAAAACCGTTGATACGGGAGATGATCTGAGCGGCGTCTTTTCCAAGACCATTAAGGATAACACGAAGTGGATTCTTACGAACCTTATTTGCGCTCATAGCGATACCGATAGCACCTTCAGCAGCAGCGAAGGACTCGTGACCTGCTAAGAATGCGAAACATTCTGTAGACTCTTCAAGTAACATCTTACCAAGGTTACCATGGCCAATACCAACCTTACGCTGGTCAGCAACAGAACCTGGGATACAGAAAGCCTGAAGACCTTCACCAATTGCAGCAGCAGCGTCAGCAGCTTTTCTACAATCTTTTTTAATAGCAATTGCAGCGCCTACAATGTAAGCCCAGCAAGCATTCTCAAAACAAATTGGTTGGATACCTTTTACCTGATTGTAAACATCAAGGCCGGCATCTTTTGTAATCTTTTCAGCTTCTTCAATGGAAGCAATTCCATAGCTGCTTAGTACAGCATTAATTTTATCTATTCTTCTTTCATATGATTCAAATAAAGCCATCGCTATGTATCCTCCTTTTCTATTCTACTCTTGGGTCGATAATCTTCACTGCATCTTCAACACGGCCGTATTGACCTTTTGCTTTTTCGTATGCTGTGTTAGGATCATCACCTTTTTTAATGAAGTCTGTCATCTTACCAAGACTTACGAACTGGTAACCAATAATCTGATTTTCTTCATCTAAAGCAATACCAGTTACATAACCTTCTGCCATCTCAAGGTAACGAGGACCTTTCTTTAAAGTACCATACATAGTACCAACTTGGCTTCTTAACCCTTTTCCTAAATCTTCAAGACCAGCACCGATTGGAAGACCGTCTTCAGAGAAAGCACTCTGAGTTCTACCATAAGCAATCTGAAGGAATAACTCTCTCATAGCAGTATTGATAGCATCACAAACCAAATCTGTGTTTAAAGCTTCTAATACAGTAAGTCCAGGAAGAATCTCTGTTGCCATAGCAGCGGAATGAGTCATACCGGAGCAACCAATAGTCTCTACTAATGCTTCCTGAATAATACCTTCTTTTACATTAAGGGTTAATTTACAAGCACCTTGCTGTGGTGCACACCAGCCTACACCGTGTGTTAAACCGGAGATATCGCTTACTTGTTTGCTCTGAACCCATTTTGCTTCTTCAGGGATTGGTGCAGCACCATGGTGAACACCCTGTGCTACAGGACACATTTTTTCTACTTCATGTGAATAAATCATGTTGAGACTCCTTTCAATCATATCATTATATTCATGACAAAAAAGTATTATAGTACTTTTTTGTAGACAACTTATTGCTGACTTCTATTCTACCTTTTCAAAGCGCAGGTTAAACGATACTATGAAACCTTGCCTCTCGCTTAAGCATCAAAAAAATAGAACAAAAATCCACTGTGTCTTTCAAAGAAAGCCATAAGATTAAGTTCCTATTTATGTGGCATTGATTAAATGGTAATGTCTGTTATTAATTTAACAAAACATATCAATCAATCAAGGACCGTTTTTGCTTTCTCCATATTCTCTCATAAAACGTCCAAATAGTCTAGACTTTTTTTCTAAAAAGTTTTTAAAGTTTTATTGAATTCTTCTTTTCATTTAGCTCAAATATTGCTATGATTAAGGATAAGGAAAATATGTGGGGAGAAACATAGTTTATATGAGAATTCAAGAGTATTTACAAAAACATAGATTAGTTACAGATGGTGCAATGGGGACTTATTATGCGAAAATTCGTAATGATGATTATGCTGTTTGTGAGAATGCATTAATAGAGGAACCAGAGATTATCAGACAAATTCATATAGAATATTTAAAAGCAGGTGCAAAATTAATAAGAACTAACACCTTTATGGCAAATCGGCCTGCATTAAAGATTACGAAAGAGGAACTGGTATACTTACTAAAAAGAGGGTGCGAAATTGCGAAAGAAGCAAGAATAGAAAGTAATTGTGATGCGTTTCTTGCAGGAGATATTGGTCCAATACCAGAATTTGCCAGAGATGAAGAATTAGATATCATAGCTCAATATAAAGAAATTATTGATGTCTTTTTATCACAAGATTTGGATGCTATACTTTTTGAAACATTTTCAGATGATCGATACTTTGGTGAATTAAGTAGATATATAAAGGAAAAAAGTCCTACAACCTTTGTTATTACGCAGTTTTGTCTTAATAAAAGTGGTTACACCAGCAATGGGATTCGTGCAGATAAACTATTAGCAAGGGCAGCTGCACGAAAAGAAATCGATGCAGTCGGATTTAACTGTGGAATTAGCTCTGGTCATATGGTTAAGTTAATTCGTAATTTCCAACTCCCACGGAATAAGTATCTAATGATTTCTCCGAATGCGGGATACCCAGAGCAGATGCAGAATCGATTAATCTATCTTGATAATGCAAGTTTCTTTACTGGCAATATGAAAAAGGTACTAGATTCTGGAGTTTCCATTGTAGGGGCTTGTTGTGGAACTACACCTTCTTATATTAGAGGGATAGCAAAACTTATCGATAATTATCCACCGGTTGTATTAGAAGAAAATCCAAAGCAAACATTATACAACTTAGATTCCAGCCAAATGCCGAAAGACAATATAAGGAACCTTAGTGAAATTAGTATATCAACTAAAAAAATAACTGAACTTTTAAAAGAAGGAAGGAAAGTAATTGCAGTAGAATTAGATCCACCCTTTGATGCAGAAGATACTAAAATCTTAGAATGTGCAAAAAAGCTATCACAACTAAGACACATTGATGTAATAACCTTGGCAGATTCACCGTCTGGTAGAAGTAGAATCGACTCGATTCTAATGAGTATTAAGTTAAATAGCCAGACTCATATGAGGGTTATGCCTCATCTTTGCTGCCGTGATAAAAACATGATAGCGATGCGGTCAGCCATATTAGGTGCTTATATCAATGGAATTCGCAATTTGTTATTAGTTACTGGTGATCCTGTACCAAGGGATGGACGTACCTTATCTTCTGGAGTATTTGATTACAATTCCATACGTCTAATGGAATTTGTGAAAGAGATGAATACGGAACATTTTTCACAGGATCCTTTTGTATATGGCGGTGCATTAAATCCAAATGGAGTGAATGTAGATAAGATTATTGAGCGTATGGAAAAAAAGATGGCAGCTGGTGCCTCCTACTTTTTGACACAACCTATTTATAGTGACGAAGGGATTGAGCGTATACAGCTTTTAAAAGAGAAAACTGGTGCTAAAATACTTTGTGGAATCATGCCCTTGGTAAGTTATACGAATGCTTGTTTTATTAAGAATGAGTTCGCCGGAATTGAGGTTCCAGATGAGGTGGTAAATCGCTACCATAAGGACATGTCAAGGGAAGAAGCAGAACTCGTGGCTGCAAATTTGGCCAACGAATTAATAGAGAAACTTTGGGAGATAGCAGATGGATTTTACTTTATGCTACCGTTTAACAGAGTAAGTTTGATGGATAAAATTAAAATAGAAAAACCACACAGATAGCGAGGTGTTGCAAGATGGCGGTAAGAGTGGAACGGCCTAATGGAAAAAAGGGCCAACGTGCAATTGTAATCAGCGATATCCATGCAAATTTAAAGGCTTTTATTGAGTTATTAAAGAAGGTAGACTTTTCTGAACAGGATATCCTTATTCTACTCGGTGATATAGTAGAAAAAGGGGAAAGTAGTTTAGATATGCTTCATTATGTGATGGAACTTAAGAAGACACATAATGTATATGCTGTTTGTGGCAACTGCGATGCGATTGCCATGGAAGTACTTAAGGATACCAGAAATGAAGACTTATTAAAATATATTTTACTACGAAAGCAAACCTTAGTCGGAGAAATGTGTCGTGCAGCAGGTGCCAAGTTAAATCGAGATACCGATATGGGAAAGGTAAAAAAGGAATTACGAGAGAGATATAAGGAGGAATTAAGTTTTATTTGTGAATTACCTCACATTATAGAAATAGGACAATATGTATTTGCCCATGCTGCAGTTTATCCTGGTCGTATGGAAGAGATGAAACCCTCCCAAGCGATGAAAGCTGACGATTTTATGAATCAAGGTTATCATTTTGAAAAATATCATGTGGTTGGTCATTGGCCTACGTCTCTTTATTGCAAAGAGATTCCTGATTGCAATCCAAGAATCGATAAAGAAAATAAGATTATTAGTATTGACGGCGGAAATGTACTAAAGCGTGATGGGCAGTTAAATGCGTTGATAATACCAGATCTATTCGAGAATGAAGTGACTTTTACATACGTAGATCAGCTAAGAAAGGCGAAAGTATTAAATACACAAGAAGCTGGCGAAAAATCCTTTTGCATTCCTTGGACAGACAGCCTTGTGGAGTTGTTACGTACCGAGAAAGATTTTACGTACTGTGAACACATTTCCTCTGGTAATAAAATGTGGATTCCTAATTCTTATCTATGCGAGGATCGAGATGGATGGCATACGGAAGATATCTCTGATTATCAGATTCCTCTTACCTATGGTGATATTGTTTCTGTTAGCGAAGTAACAAGTCGTGGTTATCTGGTTAAGAAAAATGGTGTGATTGGTTGGTATTATGGGATGCTAGAGTTCTTACCCGAAGGCGAGGAGTAAGAGGGAGTAGCTATACTAGATAAATGCCACGCAGTGGCTATGAGGTTAGTAACAAATAGCGTAAGAGGATTGCAAATATCCGCTTTGACTGGACTGCCTTTAGAAGGTTATGGGAATGCTTAATAGTAGAACAAAGCAATCAAAGCTTGACTGATATAACAAGCTCTAACAAAGTCAAAATGTCAGATGGGGAATTGAGTGGTTACACTGTGTATAGAAAGGTTGAGATACATGACTAAAAATGAATTCAAAGCGCTGATAGAACAAAAAATCGTAATTCTTGATGGAGCAACGGGAAGCAATTTGCAGAACTCTGGTATGCCTTCCGGTGTATGTCCGGAAACTTGGATTTTAGACAACAAAGAGGTATTGATCACCTTACAGAAAGAGTATCTCGTTGCAGGTACGGATATTTTATATGCACCAACGTTTACTAGTAACCGTATCAAACTCGCAGAATATGATTTAGAGCATAGAATAGAAGAAATAAATCATTCGTTAGTGGTTTTATCAAAGGAAGCAATTTCGCGATATCGTGAGGAGACTGGGGAAAAACGTTCCGTTATGATTGCAGGAGATATCACAATGACAGGAGAGCAACTTTCTCCACTTGGAAAGATGGATTTCGAAGAACTCATCGATATCTATAAAGAACAGATTGGGTATCTTGTTGCAGCAGGAGTAGATTTGCTTGTGATAGAGACGATGTTAAGTCTACAGGAATGTCGAGCAGCATTGATAGCAGCCAAGGAAGTTTGCGAGTTACCAGTCATGGTAACATTAACCTTTGGTGAGGATAACCGAACCCTATATGGAACAGATCCTAAGACCGCAATGATCGTGCTTCAAAGCTTAGGAGCAGATGCGGTTGGTGTAAATTGTTCTAGTGGGCCAGAGAAGATGAGTGAAGTAATAAAAGAGATGCTTCCAGTTGCCAATGTTGCACTCATAGCAAAACCAAATGCTGGACTTCCAAAACTTGTGGAAGATAAGACCGTATTTACCATGGGGGCAGAGGAATTTGCAGAAAGCTGTAAGATTTTCTTAGAACTTGGGGTATCTATTCTTGGAGGATGTTGTGGAACGACACCGAAGCATATTAAGTTATTAAACGAATTAGCAATGTCTTATAGGGTTCCAGTGATTCATAAAAAACCTCTACGAGCTTTAACCACAGAACGAAGGTCAATGGAATTTACTCTGGAGGATCGTTTTTTAGTTGTTGGAGAACGAATAAATCCAACAGGGAAAAAAGCACTTCAAGCTCAACTTAAGGAAGGGGTTTTAGATCTAGTTAGCGAGATGGCGGCCCAGCAGGAGGAACTTGGCGCAGATATCTTAGATATCAATATGGGTATGAATGGTATCGATGAAAAAGAGATGATGCTTAAGGTAATAGAGGAAGTTCTCCAAGTAACCAATCTACCTCTTAGTATTGATTCTAGTCATGTTTCTGTTATAGAAGCTGCTCTTCGAAGATATCCGGGTCGTGCGCTTATAAATTCTATTTCATTAGAAAAAGAAAAATTTGAAAAACTTCTGCCGATTGCAAAAAAATATGGTGCGATGTTCATTTTGCTACCATTATCTGATGCTGGACTACCAAAAGATTTAGAGGAAAAGAAGCAAATCATCAACACAATCGTGTCTGCAGCGAAAGAAATTGGGCTAGAGGATGAGGATATTGTGGTGGATGGGCTAGTCAATACGATTGGAGCAAATAAAGAAGCAGCCATACAGACAATGGAAACAATCCGTTATTGTAAAGAGGAATTGTCACTTGCTACTGTTGTTGGGTTGTCTAATATTTCTTTTGGATTGCCAGAGCGTCAGTTTGTCAATGCTACGTTTTTATCCTTTGCAATTCAAGCGGGTTTAACGATGGCGATTGCAAATCCAAGTCAAGACCTTCTTATGAATACTGCTTATTCGGCAGACCTACTTCGTAACAAAGAGGGGGCGGATCTTCGTTATATAGAACGAGTAACTGCACATCCTATGGTAATAACAGACACTACAGCCAAAAAAGTAGCGCAGAAAGTCAGTAAAGAGGTTGATAATGTAACTAGTTTAAGTTCAAATTCAAGTGATAATTCCAATGAGAATTTAACTTCATCCATAAACTCTCCAATCTATGAAGCGGTTATAAAAGGTAATAAAAGAAAAATTTTATCTCTTGTCGAAGAGGAGGTTAATAATAAAACCCAAGCAGCCGAAATACTTGACACAATGTTAATTCCTGCCATAAATCAAGTAGGACAATATTTTGACAATGGAAAGTACTATTTGCCACAACTGATTGCATCAGCAGAGGCCATGAAGACAGCCATCGATTACTTGGAGCCTATGTTAAAGAAGGATTCTTCACAGGAAAAGTCAGGTACTATTATAATCGCAACGGTTGCTGGAGACATTCATGACATTGGAAAAAATCTTGTTGCATTAATGCTAAAGAATTATGGATTCACTGTAATTGACCTTGGTAAAGATGTATCATCAGAAAAAATCATAAAAACTGCCAAAGAAGTTGAGGCAGATATTATAGCTCTTTCTGCACTAATGACAACAACGATGCTTGAGATGAAAAAAGTTGTAACTTTAAGAAATGAGGCTTCTTTAAAAGCAAAGGTAATCATCGGAGGTGCGGTAATCACACAAGATTATTGTGACGAAATTGGTGCCGATGGTTATTCGAAAGATGCACAGGAAGCGGTCACCTTAGTAAAAAGATTATTAGAAATGTAACGGGAGGGTACATGGAACTGAATCGAAACAATGTAAGAAAAATATTATTAATAATTACCTTTACCGTTTTATTATTTGTTGGGATACAGCATTTTGATGTGGTAATGAATACTTTTGGTAGTGTTATTAGTATTCTTTCCCCATTCATCTTAGGTGGATGTATCGCTTTTATATTAAATGTTCCTTTATGTTTATTTGAAGACAAATTATTTCGGAAAGGTAAGACAAAAAATAAGTTCGTTAATAAAATAAGAAGGCCAGTAAGTATTTTATTAAGTATTATTTTAGTAGTAAGCATTTTGTTTACAGTGACATTTTTAATTATTCCAGAGGTTGCTAAAACCGTTGGGGATCTGGCTAATTCTGTAAATGAATCCATACCTGAAGTGCAAAAGTGGGTAGAAGGAATGGCAGAAGAACTGATTGTGAAATTCCCAGATGTTGATAGCATATTAGAAAAATTTTCGATTGATTGGGCTAAAATAAGTACTACATTAATCAACATATCAAAAGGGCTATTTGATGGAATTGTAGGTTCTGCTTTCAGTATAATAAAAAATATTATAAGCGGTGTAACCACCTTTTTTATAGGATTTGTATTTGCAGTATATATTTTGGCGAACAAAGAAAAACTCTCGGAACAAGGTAAGAAGCTTTGCTATAGTTTTCTTCCTCATAAAAGAGCAGAAAGAGTTATTATGGTATTACAGTTAACGCATCGTACGTTTTCGAATTTCTTGTCTGGTCAGTGCATTGAAGCTGTAATATTAGGTTCTATGTTCTATTTTACTTTGAGTATTTTACGTTTTCCATATGCTCTTTTAATTGGTGTATTAATTGCATTCACAGCACTGATTCCTATTTTTGGAGCGTTTATCGGTTCTATTATAGGGACATTTTTGATCTTAATGGTAGACCCTGTTCAGGCGTTTTGGTTTATTATCATCTTTAATGTATTACAGCAAATTGAGGGGAATTTAATTTATCCTCATGTTGTTGGAGGATCAGTTGGACTTCCATCGATCTGGGTATTGTTTGCTGTGACTGTTGGTGGTAGTTTGATGGGTGTCATGGGAATGTTAATTTTTATCCCGTTAATGTCAGTTTTCTATACTTTGTTACGTGAGAATGTAAAGGTACGATTATTCATAAGGCGAATACCGGAAGAGAAGTATGCATATTCCTCGGATAGTTCACCTATACCAATAAGCAAAACGTTAGAGGAAGAAGAAGAAAAAAGAATTGCAAGAAGATATCGAAGGATAAAAAAGGAGCAGGTTCCAGAAGGTAATAATAAGAGTAATGCTAAAAAAGAAGTAACAAAAGAAATAATAAATGAAGTGAAAATAAATAAAACCAAGGAAGTAACAAAAGAAATTGATAGGGAAGTAACAAAAGAAATAAATAAGGAAGTAACAAAAGAAATAAATAAGGAAGTAAAAAAAAATAGTAATGAAATAATAAAAGAAGCAATGAAGGATGAGCCCTTACAAGAGGGAAAGCGAGCGGTTTTAGAGAAGGAATCATTAGGAACGAAGCTAAATCCAAAGAAAGAATCCTTTTATGAACTTAAGGAAGGAAATACAAAAGAGGTTCATAAGGCATCGCAGGGGATGATGAAAAATTTAGTCAAAAGTAAGAACCATAGCAATGCAGAAAGTTTAACTAAGGAGTTACCAAACCCAAAAGAAACTGGGGCTATGGAGAAAAAAAATTATGGACAATTAGAGCGAATTTCAAAGGATGAAAAGTAATCGATAAGGGGTGGTAATGTGGGCAATGGTGATTATGATTTAACTTACAGTGATTTTAATCCAACGGTTTTTTTTGCTAGTAAGATGCGTGTGACCAAACGGACAGCATACCATGCACATCAGGATTTTACAGAATTAACATATATTTTATCCGGTACGAGTAAATATCGTATCGATGACATATATTATGATGTAAAAGCTGGTGATATGATTGTATGTAATCCGGGTGTATTCCATCAGAACATGTTATTGGATGGTGAAGAACCGTTGGTTGAATTTTGTACCGGATTTACAGATTTTCAATTTAAGAATATGCCGGAAAATACGATTCAGTTAAGTAACCAAGGCCATGTCGTTCACTTAAGTTCAGAAGCAAAGCGTGAAATTTCCAGACTTTGTTATGATATGTTGGCGGAGAACGAAGCAGGTCAGGTTGGAAAGTACTTTATGTTAAAAGCACAACTTATTCAGATGCTAATGCTTCTGATGCGAGAAGTGATTGAAGCACCAAAGGTAACCCAGAAGGGATGTAATTTTGAGACTTATAGCAAAAGCTATGCTGTCAAACGGATTATTAATTACCTGATGGAGAATTACGAACATAAAATATCCCTTGATCAAATTGCGCATAACATGTACTTAAGTCCCGTTTATATCTCAAAGATATTCAAAGAGGAAACTGGAGAGTCACCAATCAACTATCTAATCAAGATCAGATTAGAGAAGGCGAAGGAAATCTTATCAGAACGAGAAGGCGGAAGTATTAAAAATATTGCAAATGATATTGGTTATGATGATGTATATCATTTCAGTAAGTTATTTAAAAAATATTTCGGTATTTCACCCCAGAATTATCGAAAGTCCCTAACCGCGCAGCATACGACGGAATTACAATAGCATATCGGAAAGGCAGAGGTAGTACCATGAATCTGTATGAAGCAATGTTTGTCAGAAAATCAGTGAGAAATTATAATATGGAGGCGCTAGAGGAGAAACTGCTTAGTCATATAACATCGTATATAGAGCAGTTAAAGCCATATAAGAGTAACATTGAATATGACATAATAATTGTTGACAATACGAAGGAAAATGAAAAATTAAAGGGCTTATTTCATGTAAAAGCACCTTATTACCTGCTTATCTCCTCAGAATTAAAACAGGATTATCTAATCAATGCAGGTTTTCTCATGCATCAGATGATGCTTTATCTGACAGCAAGAGGAATTGCAACCTGTTATCAGGGAGGTATTAAACCAAATTCAGAGTTAAAGTCTAAGTTAAAGTATGATTATGTAATAGCAATTGCATTTGGTAAAAGTGACAAATCGATGTACCGCTCTCCAGAGAAGGCAAAGCGTCTGTCGGAAGACAGCTTAATTGTATATAAGGAAGAAGTTAGTGAAAATATGAAAGTTATTATGCAAGCAGCTATACTTTCTCCATCCTCCATGAATAATCAGCCTTGGCGTTTTGTAGTATATCGTAACCGTATTCATGTATTTTGTAAAAAAGCTAGGTTTTTTACATCTGTGGTTAGCGATATGAAGTTAATTGACATGGGAATAGCATTAGCTAATATAGTTCAGGCAGCGGATGAATTATGGATGGATGCAATACTTACGAAATCTGAAGTTTTCTCAAATAAGGAGTTAAAGAATACAGAATACATTACCACTGTTATGTTAAAGGAAAAGGTATTTTGATCATAGAAACGAAAAAAATCTGTAAAAATTATTCGAATTGTGTTGACAAAACAAACAATATGGGTTATTATATATCTTGTCTTCACGAGATAACAAAAAAGAAGATAAGATATATAAAATGCACGAGTGGCTCAGTGGTGGAGTATCGCCTTGCCAAGGCGAGGGTCGCGGGTTCGAATCCCGTCTCGTGCTTGCATCAAACCCTTGATTTTCAAGGGTTTTTTCTTTTTTCAGATATGTGCACCCTATGTGCACTATTTTTTCTGGCTCTTTCTACCGCTCTTTTTCAGAGCTTTATTCATAATATTCAGGTTCTCCTGTTCTGTATTCGGATTGTAAATATAGCCGAGGGTGGTCTTTTCATCGACTTGTCCAAGAATATCACGAATCTTATCAAGTGGCATTCCCGCATTACTTAATCGGCTTGCGGTAGTTCTTCTTGTACAGTGAGGACTCTTATATGTAACTCCCGAATCTCTGCAATACTTACTTAGCCAATAGGTCACAGCTCTTGCAGTTAGCCGTTCTCCATCTCTTTCAAAGATGAATTCAGCATCGGGATTAAGTTCTCTGGCTTTCCTAATGATTTCATTTGCTCCGTCAGTAAGAGGAATAAAGCGGTATTCAGAGTCATTTTCCTTTTTCAGATGCTCCACTATTCGGACTCCGGCGCTTATAAATTTCTCTCCATCGAAGACAACTACTTTTTCTTCCATTCTCTGGATTGCTATCTCACCATATTCGATATCAGAGAATTTAAGTGCTACACCTTCTCCAATACGTACACCAAGTTGGAACAGGAGTTGGATACACAATGCTTCAATCGTGCTTTCATCTTCAAGATGAGTATCCAAGGTATCATATTCATTATTCAGATAAAGCTTAGAACCGTCACTCTTTTTTCTGACCGCTCGGAATTTTGACTTGATATAGATTCCGTTCATCGGATTCTCCACAATTATCTCTTTATCGATAGCAATTCGCATTAGGGCAATCATGATGCTTTTCATGTTGTTGTATTCTCTGTTAGAGAGATTAAATTTTGTAATTGTTGCATTAAAGTAATCATTAAGTATCTTGGTTGTTATTTTGGAAAGCGGCACATGAATGATGGAATGGTCTATGTAATACTTATTCCAATGTTCATTATCTCTCCTAACAGTTTTGATGTTAAGACTCTTATCCTTTAGTCGCACTGCCTTCCACTCTGGAAACAAATCATTTAAGGTCAGTTTCTTCTTGTTCTCAAAGTAAAACAGATACAGTTTATCAATCATATCCTCCATGGATACAGCAGTTATCTGCTTAAGCTTGCCATCCTCCCTTACAGTAGTGATTACTCTTCCATTTGAACGGGTATTTATTACATATGGATGATTTTGTTCTACTAATTTTTTTCGTGTCATCTTTAACATATCATCCACTTCTGATACTGTTAGGATACCATTTCTCTTTTAAAGATTGATTTAAACACCTATTTTCTTTCTCAAGAAGAGTGCACTTGTCTCTCTCCATTCTTAACGCTAGATTGACAACCTTTTGTTGCTCCACAACATTTTTGATGTTAAAGATTGATATATGTTCTTCCGGTTCTAAATCCTTAGCTAGCTCCGCTAAGCTCTGCTATTTTCCCTTAATTTCAGCTTCCAACTTTTTCAATGATTTTTTGGCTTCCTTTAACTTAAAAGCTTCAACTTCCAAATGCTTTTCGGCTTCACCAAAATCATGCTTCTTCCCACGGTCAAAGCCGTACTCTTTTCCAACAGCTTCGTACATGTAGTCTTGAAACTTTCGATAACTAAATTTCCCCCTCCATAATTCTGATATAGAAATTTTCTTACAGTCCTTATTTTCATCATAAACAATCGGGATTGCAACGACATGCATATGTGGTGTTACTTTTCCTTCGGGAAAGAGCTCCTTCATCTCGTCATCTAAAGGATGAAATACCTCATCATGATGTACATGTGCAGATAGAATTATCATGTGCGGAAAATACTTCTGAAGAGCTTTCAGTTCTTTTTGAAAGAATACTTCTTGTTCCTCAGGGCTCATTTCAATTATTTTCTCATATGGTGGGTAAACAAGAAACTCCTCCAAGAACTTTGTTTGCTTATCCACTGCCCCTTGCACTTTAAGCTGTCCTTTAAATTCTCCACTCTCATATAGACGCTTAAACGCTGCTTGATAGGTTTCTCCATCTTTCAAGTTATTCAAAATACAAGTGTTAAGATGGGTAAGAGATAAATCAATGTTTTTGTTCCCATAATTTTTCAGAGTCCTAAAATTGTGTTGTTGTGGAAAATGCATCGTGGATTTTATGTAACCCTGATGTCTTACAATGCAAACGTTTGCCATAAAAATTTCCTCCTTATAAACTTGTTAATCTGTTTCATTAATTAAAATGATAGACGAATTTAAAAAGGAGCGAATTTTTACGATTTTTTAGAAAATGTATTTCAGTACTTATGATTCAGATAATCTGTACTAACTAACTAGGGCAGATTACATCTGACCTGCTCGCTCTCCGAGGGTTCTGCGACGCTTTTGCATCATCCACACATCAAAGCAACGAAGATCCATGCGTAGCATGGAACTTCATTGTTTCGATTCCGCTTACTCCAAAGATGAGTTTGTGCAGATTTAGCGCTTTTCTAAACTATTTTCGTTGATGGATGGTACAAGTATACACCACATTATAAGGTGTAGGTGTTACATTATTTCTTTTTGTGTATACAATTAGCTGTAATAGCAATGTTTATTACTTATGATGTGTTATTTTAAATTGATATGTGTTATGATGGATTAAATTGGAATTATGAATAGTCTCAAAAAGAGGATATAAAACTTATTTAATTTTGGAGGATTAGGTTATGCATGGGAAAAGAATTCTTATTAAAATTTCTGGAGAAACACTAAGTGGAGAGGGTCAATCAATTTATGATAAAACTGTTATTGATAATATCTGTTATGAAATTAAAAAAGTAAAAGAAGAAGGTTACCAAATATCTATAGTTATTGGGGCCGGTAATTTACTAAGAGGTCGTGATGCCCAAAATTGGGAAATAGATAGACCAGATGCCGACGAAATGGGAATGCTATTTACAGTAGCTAATGCACTTATGCTTCGTAATAAGTTAAGTAAAATCGGAATAAATTCCAAGGTCATGACGCCGATGCTATTAGGAGGAATCTCGGAAATCTACAATAGAAAAGATGCTATTAAGATGCTAGAAGATGATTATATAATTATTTTTGGTGGAGGAATAGGCAATCCTTTTGTATCAACGGATTATCCAGCAGTACAAAAATCAATTGAAATTGAAGCAGATATGTTGTTTATGGCAAAGAATATCGATGGTGTATATGATTCGGACCCACATCTTAATAAAAATGCTAAACGTTATCAACAAATAAGCTATGATACCTGTGTTTCAAAAAAAATTAAAGTATGTGATTCTGCTGCATTTATGCTAGCAGAGGAATTTGGTATTACAATGTATTTATATGATGGAAAAGATAAAGATGCTATACTTAATATTATCGAAGGCAAGAATATTGGTACAGTGATTAAGAAGAATTGTACGGATGTATTTTATTAAGATGAATTAAACTTATTTCGTTAATCATCAAGTTGAATATGTGCACTATTATGTGCACATAAATCAGAAGTGGATAGAACCCCTTTCTTTTCAGTATTTGTAGGATAGGATTATGGTTCGAATCCCGTCTCGTGCTTAACTTAATTCGTCAGAAGTCCTTTATCTAAAAGGACTCTGGCGATTTTTCATTTCTGGAGTTTTGAGTACCCATGAGTACGTCACTTCCATTCATCTCTGAAAGAGCATTTATGATTTGTCTTGATGTTTTCTGTTTCCCCAGGTTATTCAGTATGTAGGTACGAGTAGTAGCGTCATCATTGTGACCAAGATACCATTGAATATCTTCTATTTCCACTTTATTTCTTCTCATTTCAGATGCTACCGTTCTGCGAATATCATGGGCAGATTTTACTTAGATTCCTGCACGTTTGCATTGTGCACGGATACAATTATCAATCTCACGAATCTTGGTTCTGTCTTCTTTATCACAGAAGATAAAATCCCCATCCGAATATCCTGCTTCATCATTGATACGCTTAACCGTCTGAAACAAATTAATTTCATAATCGCTTAAAGGGAGATACCGGTCACCAGCAGGGCTTTTCTTCTTTGTATACTCACAGATGGCTACTTTGAGTTTTCCGTTTTCATCCTCAACACGACTTTCCATCCGGTGGATATGTATTTCTGGGGTTTCCCAATCAATATCTGACCATTTCAGCGCCACAGCTTCTCCAATTCTAAGCCCAAGCTTGAAGAGAAGAAATACAACATAGGCATCGGTCTCAAAAGTCATCTGCATTAACCGCTTGTTCAGCTGACGAAAAAGCTTCTCCTTTTCTTCCGGGAGATAGACCCTGCTTTCATCCTTGGGATTATTCGGTGGCTTACAGCCACTCACCTTGATTTCAATATCATCATATGGGTTGGATAAAATCAAGCCTTTCTTCTTCGCATACTTCATTAAATCTTTGAAAAACAGCTTCATATTATCTAGTTCTTTCTTGGTCAAATCATATTCGCTGATACAGCTGTGAAAGAAATCTTCGATATCTTCGACTGTAATTCTGTCAATGGACTTTCTAACAATTTTTGCGTCTTCGTAATACTTCTCCCAATGATTACGATTTCTTTGAATCGTTCTGCTACTCAGGTTCATGCTTTTACGTTTCTCTTTCCACAGGGGATACAGAATTTCCAAGGTTTCTTTCTTTACTGGAAAATAAATCTTGTATAGCTTCTGATATATCCCATCCTCGGTGTAAGATGTTATTTTAACTCTCTTATTCACCTCTGTATCATGGATATAGGTCATCCAACGACCACCTGCTTTAAATGGAGGTGTTATCTGGTATGGATGCTTCTGTAATACCTTTTCTTTCTTCATTTCTTTCACTATACTTTCCAGCTCATCCGACTTCATTGTACCGCAGTTGAAATATTCTTGCAAAAGTTTTTTCTCTTCCAGATTGATTTGTTTCATAAAAATGCCTCACTTCAGAATAAGATGGCATTTTTGTTTGTTATCGTTTTATAAATTTTGTTTGTTATTTTTATTTCGATGCCTCGTACTAATATGCGCTGATTTAATTAAAAATTAGGCGCTTAATGAAATATTTTTTAATTCCGTAGGACGAAATGCCTTCTGGCTTGCCAGAAGTAGTATTGAGTTACTACATTTTTAAATGTAGCTTAATACCTTTAATCATATTAGTTGTGGAGGTGATTTTATGATTGAAAAAACAATCAGCACACACAATGGTAGTATTGTCCACAGAGACCATAATATTCGAAACTATAAACCGGGGCAGCTACCCATTAATATTTATCCAGAACGCATGAAATTCAATGAGGTATTGATTGATGAAACTCCCCAGCATGCATATAAGAGAAAATTTGGGCAAGCATTACAGGAATACAATGATAAGCAGACCAGACCTGAAAGTAAAATCCGAAGTTATTACAGCCATATAAAAAAATCAGCTAAGCAACATCCCCTATATGAAATGATTATTCAAATCGGAGATTTTAAGGATACAGGCACTGAAAATATTGATAACGAAAAGGCTTGTATCAAAGAATATATTGCTGGCTGGCAAAAGAGAAATCCTAACTTAGAATTGATTGGTGCCTATATCCATGCCGATGAAATGACACTTCATGCTCATTTAGATTATGTTTGCGTTGGACACAATTATTCCAAGGGAATGCGTATACAAGCCGGAATGGTAAAGGCGTTGGAAGAACAGGGATTTGTTAAAGAAGGAAAGGAAACTGCACAAATCAAATGGGAACGTCGAGAAAATAAGGAGTTGGAGCGCATCTGCATCGCGCATGCGATTGCAGTGCGCCATCCAGAAGGAGAAAAAACAGTACATTTGCGAACAGAGGAATATAAGGTTAAAAAGGAACTTGAAGAAGTTAGTTCTCAAATAGCCGAAAAGACCACTGAATTAGATAAATTAATTAAACAAAAAGAAGTAATCAAATCTGAAAAAGAAAGGTTATCTGGCGAAGTCCTTACTTTAAAAGAGGTTGAAGAACTTGAAGTAGGAAAAGATTTCTTTGGAAGAAAGAAGAATTTTATCAATCTCCCCTATGATAAATATATGAAGATGAAACGCACCTGTGAAAAATTAGGTTTGTTTGATAGGGATAAAGCTGAATTTGAAATTTATAAAAAACAACAACAGGAAATGTTAAAAAAACAGCAAACAAATTTAAAAATGTTAAAATAAACCTTTTCGAAAAACAAGAGCAAACCTATAAATATGAACGATTTTTGGAAGAGTTTTTATCCAAATATCAAATTGGTGGACAAAATCTTCAAAAAATATTTGAAGAACGAGTAAAAAGCAATAATTTAGAAATAAATCTTAGATAATTTACCGGAAAACGACTAACTTAATTTATTTTTAATCATATTCTTTTTCGTAGATAACAAAAATGGTGGTAAACAAGCAAAAACACTGTTTTTTCAGCGGTGAAGGGCTTGTCTCACCGCTGAAAATTTGGTGATAACAGTGGTAACCCCTTTTCATTCTACAAATAAGAAAAAGAAAGAGGTAGTTTAAATGAAAGTTAAAATTTTCGAAATTGTTCAACAGGTTAGTTATCTTGACCTTCCATCGGTTCAAGAGGTATTAAAAAAGGATGTCATTCGTGATTATGCCTATATCCTTCACGATAAGGACACTAAGGAGGACGGAACCATAAAAGCCCCACATTATCATATTGCAGTTAGGCTCACAGAGGCTTATGACCTTAAGTATATCTCAAAGTGGTTTGGTCTTGAAATGCAGTATGTTAGTAAAGTAAAAGGTCGATGGAATGACTTAATGCTGTATCTTGCACATATCAATGCCCCTAATAAACATCAGTATCCACTCGAATGCGTAATCAGTAATTTTAATTATTCGGCACTGATTAAACGCATAGATACAGATTCCAGAAAAGAAGAAATTGTTAGTAAAATTGTGGTTGGCGAAATTCGAGAATTTAATTTCCATAAGGAAATTAGCGGAACAGAATATGTTAAATTCAAATCCGTAATTGAAAAAGCATTTCAATACCGTACCGCTATGCTAAAAGGGGCAAACAGAGATATGAATTGCATCTACATTAGTGGGGATAGCGGAACTGGTAAAACTACATATGCAAAAGAATTAGCTACAAAGAAAGGCTATAGTATATTTGTTTCATCTGGCTCAAATGATGTGCTTGATGGGTATGGTGGTGAGGATTGTATTATACTGGACGATTTACGTCCGTCATGCATGGGTCTTAGCGATTTGCATAAAATGCTTGATAACAATACCTCTAGTACAGTGAAAAGTCGTTACAAAGATAAGGTTTTAGAATGTAAGTTGATAGTTATAACAACCACATTGGAAATTGATGAATTTTTTAAAAAAGTTTTCTCTGAACAAGCTGAAACCATTGTTCAATTAAAACGCCGTTGTTCAGTTAAGATACATGCTTTCATGGATTTCATGCATGTATCTTTGTACCAACCAGAAACTCGCGACTACGGAGAGATACTCATTATCAAAAATCCGCTAAAAGATAAATATGTAATCAAAGATTTGTCGCCAGAGGAATATCGTAAATTAATGATGGAAGCAATAGCATTTGCAGATGAGGATATCATACAGGATATTTACCATGCGATCTGCGAAGCAGTCGCAGATTAAATAAAGAGGACGCGTCATAAACCAACTTATTCGAGTTAGCTGTGATGCGTCCATTTTATACCTCTTTTTCCTGTGCAGAATTGAGTTCTTTCGGAATCTTGCTTTCTTCTTGTCTTTTACATTTGTCACACAGATTTTCGTGACGTTTCCAAAAGGTCTCTGCTTCCAAGAGTTTACAATTCTCTCGTGCAGTTTCTGACTCGGCAAGTTGCTGTTCTAAATAATCTTTTTGAAACAATAAAATTCTATTTGTTTCCTTTAATTTATAGATTTCTTCCTGCAATTCATCAATGTTGTTACTTCTCATAGTGGTAGTCCCCCTTAAATTTTATACAAATAATATGATAGATTGCTAGATGCGATATTTAAAAATCTAATAAATGTTTACCTATACATAAATGTGATGTGTAACCGTTATTGGTATATGTTGCTATAGATATAATTAATTGATATAATAAGCAAAGCTAAGAAATTTAATGTTATGTATTTTATTTACATTCGTTATTTATTGCACGAATAGAAGGTTAACTTAAAGTTTAGTTCTCTTCCTATTTTTTATATGGTTTCTGTTATCGGTAGTAACTATAATTATATTATCAACGTTGAATATAAAATTTAAGGAGAGGTTTATGTTAGATACAAAAAAAGTAGGAATTAAAATTGCTACACTACGAAAGAGTATTGGATTGCCACAGGAAAAACTTGCAGAAATGCTTAATATTTCCCCACAAGCAATCAGTAAATGGGAAAATGGTCACACTATGCCAGAAACAACCTTGTTACCAATATTATCTCAAATATTTCGATGTACTATTGATGAAATTATAATGCCAGCTTATTCATTTGATGAGAAAATCGAAGAAGAAAAACCAACACTTTTGGAACAACAAGCTGAATATATAGCTAAATATGTAGTGCAAAAGATGGATGGTGAAAATGTATCAAAAGAAAAAAATGGTCTAGGTCTAGATAACGACACAATTATAAGTTCCATATACAACGCATTCCCAAACATAGGATATTGTACAGTTACCAAGAGTAAACCAGTTAAAAAAGATGGTACTTCAATCATAAGTATTACAATATCAGCTGCACAAAAAGAATTGAAATTAATTGAAAAAATTTATGGTAGAAATGATATAGAACTATATAGATTAAATTTTATCAAAGAGTATACCAGGGCTATTCCACAAATATATCATATTGATTTAGAAGCGAAAGTTGTTCTGATGGACGATTTATCAAATGATTATATACAGGGGTATGAATTTGATGAAAATAATGAAAATGGTAAGATTATAAGACAGAATTATAATGCCATCTTATCAGCGACAGCTAAGTTACACTCTATTTTCTGGGAAAACTTTGAGTCTTTTGAAAAAATTGGACTTGATTGGAGATTGGAATCAAAAGAGAATATTCTTTCCCATATAAGTTGCATGGAAAAAGATTACAAGAAGTATAGAAAAAACGAAGAATCGGGCAAAATTCCTAAAATATGGATGAACTTCGAAAATAATATTGAACCTATAAAACTTGATTATTTTCAAGACGCTATTAAGTATTTAAGAGAGGAATATCCAAAACTTATTGATGCAAGATTTAATTCCGGAAAGAATATTACAATTATTCATGGAGACCTCCATCCGGGTCAAACTTTTATGTCAAAAACAAATGATAGAACAATAAAATTCTTTGGACTTCAAGCAGTAAGAATGGGATTATGCACAGAGGATTTAGCTATGCTATTGGCTCTTCATATTGAATCCGATAAAATGTGTGCAAAACCTTTGCTTGATTATTATTACCAAAGTCTTTGTGAACATGTAAAGGATTATCCTTACGAGGAATTTATCAATGATTACAAAATATCTATCGCTGAGAATATGTTCTTCACAATTAAGTTAATAAACAATGGAATCTTTGATTTTAATATGAGAGACAAAGCAATAAAGGCTTATGAGACGTTTGTCATAGATGATAAATAGAATAAGCAAAAAATACAGTCGATTGAATTATTCATAAAATTAATGCATTCTACTAAGATACAGGTTCTTCATATTTATGAGTACCCTCTTGAGTACGTTAAAATTGGATGTGCTGGAAAGTCCCTTTCTATCAATATTATTTCGAGGGGATAGAATTCGAATCCCGTCTCGTGCTTAAAAAATCCCTTGATTTTCAAGGGATTTTTTGTTGCGCAGATATGTGCATCGTATGTGCACTAATTTTTCTTGTTCTTTTTGTGGCTACTATTCAGAGCATTATTCATAATGTTCAAGTTTTCTTGTTCCGTATTTGGATTGTAAATATAGCTAAGGGTAGTCTTTTCATCAACCTGTCCAAGCATATCCCGAAGCTTATCAAGTGGCATTCCAGCCTTGCTTAATCGGCTTGCAGTAGTCCTTCTTATGCAATGAGGACTTTTATATGTAATTCCTGCATCTCTGCAATATTTACTTAGCCAATAGGTTACTGCTCTTGCAGTTAGTCGTTCCCTATTCTTTTCAAAGATAAACTTACCATCGGGATTAAACACCATTTAAGAAAGTGTAGATGATACGCATTAATAATTGGTGTACACAGACTACTGAAATATTTAGTTTAATTATTTTACCCAATATGATATTATTAAGTTGGAAAAAAAATGAAATCATTAAGGTATTTCCTTCAATAAATTATAAATAGGGAAGTGGTAGTATGGTAGATGGTCATATTCATATTGAACGAGGAGAATATACGCACGAATGGGTAAATCAATTCGTTATCAAAGCAGTTGAAAAGCAATTAGATGAGATTTGGCTTCTTGAGCATTGTTATCGGTTTGAAGAATTTGTTCCCATGTATGATTCTGTTTGTGCATATAGCGATTATATAGATACATGGTTCCATAGAAATGCAGGTGTTTTGAAACTAGAGAATTATTTGTCACTTATCAAACAAATCAGAAATAATCAGTTTCCTGTTAAGATTAAGTTTGGTCTTGAGATATGCTATTTTAAAGAGTTTGAAGATTTAGTTGTAGAATTAACTAAAGGTAAAGATTTTGATTTCTTGTTGGGTAGCGTTCATTTTGTTGATGATTTTGCCTTTGACCATAAGGCAGAGCATTGGAATAGAATTAATGTCGATGAAATATATCATAGATATTTTGAAACATCTATTTCACTTGCTCAAAGCTGCATATATGACGGTATAGCTCATCCCGATTCGATTAAACTTTTTGGACAAAAACCATCATATTCTCTAACGGATTATTATGATAGTTTAGCAAAGGAGCTTTCAAAAAATAATATGTACGCAGAACAAAATAGTGGAGTATTTCGACGTTGTCCTAATACAGCTACGCTAGGTATGGATGAAGAAATGCTAAAAATAATGAAAAATAATAATGTGAAAATCATTACAGCATCGGATGCTCATTGCCCTGAAGATGTTGGTGATAGAATATTGGAACTTAACAATTGTTTAATAAATAGTTAGGTGCAACCAGTATCAGAGATTGAAAACCCTCCTTTCTATGCGGGTTCTGGTAATGTTCAAACAGTTCAAATCTGGTAATCACAGAACAAACTGAAGAGAAAGTGTAGTATTTACACTTCTCATAAAAGGTTATACATTGTACTAGTGTCTTAGCAGAGGAAAGTATAGAATTTTAACAGGGATATAGTAGGTTCTAAACGTATAAGATTTGACGAGGTGAAGAAGAGAGTGGTAATATATAGAAAATACTATAATATTGGCTATATGAAACTTAAGACATCCAAGCTATTTGAATGTGGATTTATCTATTCAGTGGCAAGATAATAAAGAGAGGATAAAGCTTAAAAGGCAGGATTAATTAGTACGCAATCTTTACAAAATGCTTCACTATTTAATTTGAGTATGTATATGAGTACGTTTAAAATGGATCTACTGGAAAGTCCCTTTCTATGACTGGAGGGCAAGGACATTAAATTGCTTCAATATAAAGAAAATCTAGGATTAATAGAGGTTACAAGTATGAAGATAGAAAAAGTAACTACCCCAAGATTATATTTGAGAGGGTTTGAAAAAACGGATGTTGGGTTTGCAATGAGTGTCTGGAATGACCCGGAAATGGGAGAGTATTTACCAGACCCGTCGTTTGAGAATATGGATGAGGAATATCGTAAATCATTGGAAACTTTGGGAGAGGATGAGACATGTTGTTATCTTATATCTGAATCAAAAATGACAGGCGAGAGAATTGGAACATGTAGTTTTATACCAAGTGAAGATGGAGTTGCATATGATATTGCATATTGTGTACATAAAAAATTCTGGGGAAATGGTTATGCAACAGAAATGGCACAAGGGATGATAGATTATGCCAAACAACATAATGCTAAAAAAATAACAGTTGTTGTTAATAAGGAAAATGCAGCGTCAAATGCAATTGTAAGAAAACTTGGATTTAAGATAGTTGGTGAAAAATCCTATAAGAAGAGTGGGACAGATTTAGAGTTTTCAGACTATCAATATGAATTAGAAATAAATGCGTAGAATACTAGCATGTAATTGATTTAACTAGAATACAGAATATATTATATGGTATAATTCTGTGAGGTGATAAATAGGATTTTATGGAGGAGGACAAGGAATTGGTAACTATAGAATCAAAATATAATATCAGAAATGAACAGACAAAGGATATGCGCGAAGTAGAAGAATTGACAAGAAAGGCTTTTTGGAATCTGAATGTTCCAGGATGTAATGAACATTATCTTGTTCATATCATGAGGAATCATCCCGATTTTATACCAGAATTAAATTTTGTTCTTGAAGAAAATAATATGATTATCGGGAATGTAATGTACACCAAAGCAAAGCTTATGGATGAAAACGGGTATGAAAAGCAGATTTTAACGTTTGGTCCTGTGAGTGTCCTTCCAGAATATCAAAGAATGGGATATGGAAAGTTATTGCTAGAATATTCGTTTGAAAAAGCAAAAGAATTAGGATACGATACGATTATAATTTTTGGTAATCCCGATAATTATGTTTCTCGTGGCTTTAAGAGTTGTAAAAAATATAATGTATGCATAGAGAATGATTACTATCCGTCAGCCATGCTCGTTAAAGAACTAAGAGAAGGAATTCTTGAGGGGAAAAAATGGTGTTATAAAGAGAGTGATGTTTATGATATTGATGAGAAAGAAGTAGAGAAATTTGATTCTGCTTTTGAGAAAATGGAGAAGAAATTCAAACCGAGTCAGGAAGAGTTTTATATTCATAGTCGTTCTCGAATTGTTTAGAATAAGGAAAAAACAGTTTAAATCCTGTATCATGTTTAATGAAAAATTATCGCAAATCATTATAAAACAAGGGTTTGCGATTTTTATTCATGACATGGAAAAGTTTCGCGAAGCGTGCATTTTTATATATGGTAATAAATTCACGATACAATTTACCGTCATTAATAGCTGAAATCTATGGAGGATACATAGAATGAGCATTGGAAATTTTAAAGAAAAGATAGTAGATGATAATAGAACTATTACAAATCTTAACTATCAATCCATAATTGCGCAGGTCTGGGATAATATTAATGAATGTTTGACTGACAAAGCCACATCAATTAGCCATGAAGAATTTTTATGTGCTAAGCATGGTGAGCTGAAGGTCACCTTAGCTGGAGTGAAACTGGTGCCAGAACAATGGTTTCCACCTTTAAAAGGTATGAATCTGTTAGGCTTAGCAAGTGGGGGTGGTCAACAATGCCCAGTATTTGTTGCACATGGCGCAAATGTAACGGTTATGGATTTATCTGATAGACAGCTTGATAATGAAAGAGTTGTTGCAGAGCGTGAGAAATATGAAATAAACATTGTAAAAGCGGATATGTCGAAAAAATTTCCTTTTAATGATAATTCATTTAACTTGATTTTCCATCCAGTATCGAATTGTTATATTGAGCATATTCAGCCTCTATGGGAGGAGTGTGCCAGAGTTATTAAAAGCGGTGGAATATTAATGATGGGTTTTATAAAAGAAGAGGTCTTCATGTTTGAACCAGATTATCAAAAGGAAGATTTTCTTATCACAAGACATTCCTTGCCGTTTAATCCATTAACAGATTTATCAGAAGAAAAGTTAAAACAAAAGTATGATGAGAAAAAACCTATAGCTTTTAGCCATACATTAACAGAACAGATAGGCGGTATCATTAAAGCTGGTTTTGAGATAACTGATATTTTCGAAGACTGTGACGGTGGTGGACTATTCGATAAATATATGAATTCGTATGTAGCAATTAGGGCTGTTAGAAAATAAAAGCATAAGTAGGCAGAAATAAAAATATTTTAGGGAAATTTTATTTCTATAATGAAAGTAATCTGCTACACACGGTAAGTTATTTTACTCGGAATTGGTGTATGATTGTGAAACGTATGCAATCCTTCCGATTAGAGACTGAGTTTTTAAAAAATTAAATATCTATGAGTGGTTGTACCTTGGCTTACAAAAAGATTGGTTGATACCAGTCTTTTTTTGCTTTCCTAAGATTCATATATCCTAAAAGAGTTGGGGGAAAGGGGGGATATGTCTATATTTTATACTTATGATGTAAGACTGGCATTCCAGAAATATGTGAATGTGAGTAGTATCAATATATTCTACCTTAATTGCAAATCGAAATGCAAGCTGAATGCAACCCTATCGAGCTGAATTGAAAAGTTAAATTCCAGTCTATTCAGCCGAAAACTGGAACTTAGTAC